>Ga0247843_1000185_pt1 | contig 144939 bp, 122 predicted proteins | sample LaCruzMarch2017__FD_192420 | JGI IMG/M metagenome (GOLD analysis project Ga0247843, IMG submission 192420) | Freshwater microbial communities from meromictic Lake La Cruz, Castile-La Mancha, Spain - LaCruzMarch2017_8m | ecosystem: Environmental > Aquatic > Freshwater > Lake | place: Spain...
TGGAAAACCGCGCAAATCCCAGGAATGCGGCCGGAGGTGGTCCTCAACGCGAAAAAACTGCGCCCGTGTCGTCATGTTCACCCGATTTTGGCCTCCGGCCAAATCGAGTGTGAACAATGCGGGCTAACCTTTGGTAGTCTCCCCCTCCCGTGCCCACGGGCAGGTGGTGTCAGCGCTCACCGGATCACAGCGGATAAGCCCCGCGCTTTCGCAGGCCCAATCGGCCAGCATCTTTCGCCATCTCTTCCCCGACGAAGTTAACCGGCTGCGGATCTCAGCCTGAATTCAGGGCCGATTGGTATCCGGGGAAGTTTTGAGTGCTTCGCCGATGGTTTTTCCGGCCTCTTTGAAGGCATCGCCAATGCCCTCGATCGCTTTTTTGGCATCGTTGATGGCCCGGGACATTTTGGCGGCCTGGAAGTCCGAGCGCAGGCTGGCGGACTGGCGGCGGAAGAGGTCGGCCTGAATGGGGTCGCCCTTTTTCTCCAACTCTCCGACCTGCAGGTCAAGGCGGGCGAGCGACTCTTCAACGGCCGCCTGTTTCGCGCTGTCCGGGTTCGCCTGAAAAGCGGAGATTTGCGCCTTGGCGGTCTGCACGGTCCGGCCCGGCGAGTCGCAGGCGGCAAGGCCCGCAGCCATGGCGAGCAGGGCGAGAGCTTTCCTCATATCGAGAAGGTATCCTGAGCGGGGGACCGTCCGTTTTGCGCGCTGATCTTCGAACAATTTGCGGACAAATGGCGGAGGATGTGAAAAACCTCCTCGGGATCGGCCCCGACGGCCTCGGCCGCCTGTTCTGCTGTGGTGGGTTTTCCGGACTCCTTCAGATAAGCGAAAACCCGGGCCTGCACATCCAGAATTTTTGCAGCGGCCTTTTTGCCTGCTTCCACTCCCGGCTGGTGGTAGGCATTGACGTTCACCAGAGAACCGTAAAACCCGACAGCCCGCTCGTAGAGGGCGATGAGGGCTCCGAGTTGGAATGCATTGAATTCCGGGACGCTGATGGTGATGGATTCGCGGCCTTTTTCGTGCAGCGCGCTCCGAGTGCCCCGCAAAAATCCCTGCAGGTAGTCGCCGGCGGTGACTCCGGGATCCACTTCCACCGGCTCGGAAGCCGTCGCTTTGCGGACCTCGAGGAAGGTGACAAAGAAGTTGTTCACCCCATCGCGGAGCTGCTGCACGTAGGCGTGCTGGTCAGTGGAGCCTTTGTTTCCATAGACAGCGATCCCCTGATTCACAACGTTGCCGTCCAAATCAAGTTCCTTGCCGAGCGACTCCATGACGAGTTGTTGGAGGTAGCGGCTGAGCAGGAGAAGGCGGTCCTTGTAAGGAAGGATGACCATGTCCTTGAGCCCGCGGCCTTCGCCGACGTAATACCACATGAGAGCAAGAAGCATCGCCGCGTTGTGGCGGATGTCGTCAGTTCGCGTCTTGGCATCCATCGCCGCGGCCCCGGCAAGGAAACCCTCCACATCAAGCCCCTGCAGCGCCATCGGAACAAGCCCTACGGCACTCATGACGGAAGTGCGGCCTCCCACCCAGTCCCACATCGGAAAACGCCGGAGCCAGCCCTCGGAGACGGCGACTTTATCCAATTCGCTGCCATCCCCAGTGACGGCCACAAAGTTTTTTGCAAATGGAATCCCCGCCTTCCGGAACGCGGCCTGTGCGGCAAGCATGCCGTTCCGCGATTCCTTGGTTCCGCCGGACTTCGAAATGACGGTGACCAGGGTGTTTCCCAAGTCTGCCCCGATCTGAGAGAGCACCCGGTCCATGCCATCAGGGTCGGTGTTGTCGAAGAAATGGACGCGGAGCGGGTTCTTTGCACTCCACAAGGCATCCGCCACAAGCTGCGGGCCCAGTGCCGATCCACCAATCCCCACAACCAGCAGGTCGGTGAACTTCGCTCCGGTTGCCGGAGCGATCTTGCCCGAATGAACATCCGCGGCAAATTCCAGAATGGATTTTTTCGTCCCGAGAATTATTTCCCTCAACTCCGGCGTGGGGGCCAGCGATGCATCGCGAAGCCAGTAGTGACCCACCATCCGCTTCTCGTCAGGATTCGCGATCCCGCCCGCCTCGAGCGCCTTCATCTGCTTGCAAGCGCGGTCCGATGCGATCGCCATCCCGGTGAAAAAATCCTCTGGAAAGTTCATCCGGCTGATATCGATCGAAAATCCCAGGTCGTCGTAGCCGAGAAAATATTGCTGAAAGCGCGGCCAGAGTGAGGTTGTGCTCATGGGGGAAAGCGAACTAGATTGTCCGCGGCATGGCAAACCGAAATCCCGATTACGACGAAATCTTTTCCGGCGTCCGTTGCGGGACGGAGGCGGACACGATGTCGCTGGGACGGAGGATCGCCTCAAAGGTGGATTCCTCCCTCATCCTCAGCCTTGAAGGCCCGCTTGGTGCCGGGAAAACCTGCTTTGTCAAAGGCCTCGCCGACGGGTTGGGCATCGCCCCTGATGAGGTTTCGAGCCCGAGCTTCACTCTGGTCCATGAATACGCCGGCGGACGCCTCCCGCTGGTCCACTTCGACCTCTACCGGCTGGAGTCGGAGGAGGAGTTGCTTCCGCTCGGATTCGAGGAGTATCTCGGGGCACCCGGGATCATTGCCATCGAATGGGGCGGAAAGTTTCCGGGTTCCCTTCCGGGCGGAGCCTGGAGGGTGGGGTTCGGGATCGAGGAGGGAGGCCGAAAGATTCGAGCCTCGCTGGCGCCATGAAGATTCTTGCCATCGAATCCTCCGGTCCCGAGGGAAGCGTGGCCGTGCTCGAAGACAATAGCCTGACCGGTTCCTGGAGCTTCAGCAGTCCGAGGGGGCGCGGCGGCGGGCTTTTTCCGGCACTGGAAGCGGCGTTCACGAAATGCGGGGCTCCGGATACAGTGGTCGTCGGGACCGGACCCGGAGGCTACAACGGCCTGCGCGCATCCGCCGCCGCGGCGTGGGGGATCTCCAAGGTGCATGGCTCACAACTTGTCGGCGTGCCCTCCCTGCTCGGATACGAAGCCCCGGAGTATTTTGTCGCAGGTGATGCGCGCGGGGGGCAATGGTTCCTTGCCCGCGTGGCGGACTCGCGTTTCCTGCTGGAACCCGCGTTGGTTTTCCCGGACGAGGCCGAGAAAATATTGATCCCCGGAATTCCGGTTTTCACGCCGGGAGGAATGCTCGCGGGAATCCAAGGGGGCATCTGTGCCCCGCCGCAGGCCCGGCTCCTTGCCCTGCGCACAGCTGCTTTTGGCGAAGCAGTCCCCATCTACTTGAAACCTCCGCATATCACCAAGCCGGCCTCCTCGCAGATGGGCCTCCTCAAAGAAGCGCACCGCGAGGCCTCTCAGCCACCGGTGTGAACCCGAAAACGTCCATGCGCGGGATACGGATTTCCCGGGAGGGAGGACGATTGCCATGAGGGGCTGCAGATCAACATCATTGATTCTTGCGCTCGCTCCCGTCTTAGCGATGCGGGGGGTGGCGGATGCCGGCGTGGAGGCGGCTCCGGAATCAGCCGATGCGGTGTTCCGCGCCGGAATGATTGCGCCGTCCCGTTTGGCAGATCCGAAAGATGCCAAACCTCTCCACCTGCCGGAATCGTTTCCGATCCCCATGACGTTCTGGTCGTTCATGAAATGTCCGCCAGACCAGTATGCCAAGCGGCTCGAGGAGCAGGCTCCGTATCCCATCGTTCACGGAGTCGGGCCTTTCAAACTGGAAAACCTTTGCCGCGTGGTCAAGGAGCGCTGGCCGGAGAAAATTGTCATCCGGCAGAGTGCTTATGGAGGATTGGGAGCCCAGCTCGCCCACAAGGCCTGGCCCGGGCATTTCCTCTACAAGGCCGGCACGAAGCTGACTGCGGATCTGCAGCCAGACGAAACAAGTCTTCGGGTCGAAAATTCCAAATGCATCCTGAAGAGCCCGGCCGAGCTCGCTGCGCGCGCGTTTCCTTTGACGTTTACGATTTACGCATTGGACAAGGAGGGAAAACCGGATTGGAACCACGCGGAGATGGTGACACTCAAATCGGTCGGGAAGGACGGGGAACTGACCGTGAAGCGCGGGGCGTGGGGGACGAAGCCCCTCTGCTTCGAAGCCGGCAGGGCGGTGGCCGCGACGAACATGATGTTCTGGACGCGGCAGTTTCAGATGAACTTCAGCCTCCAGTGCCCTCGCGGCGGGCCGGACAACCTCACGGCCGCTGAGTGGTTTGCCCGGCATGAAGCGGAGGAGGTGAAGCGCACCGGTGCTGATGGCATCGAGTTCGACGTGGGCCGCTGGACTTGGGGGAATCCCGCGCACAATCCGCTGGATTGCGACAACAACCTTGTTGCAGATTTCGGATATCTCGGCGGGGTCTGCAGCTTCGGCCTCGGCGGACGTGTGTTTTTTCGGGAACTGAGGAAGATTCTCGGCCCGCACAAAATCATCCAGGTGGATTCGAATCAGGCCGCGAGCCTGCGCGGATGGGATGATCTGAACGGCATCCAGTTGGAATGCTTTCCCGCCGAGAACCGGTTCGAGCGGTTTTCCGAGGTGTTCACCCACCTGCGCCGGTGGTCGGAAAATGCCGGCGCCTCGCCGAAGTTCAGCTACGGCTTCACCAAGACCGCCACCACGCTCTATGCGAAGGCCAGGCTGCCGGACGGCTCGCCGACGGACTTCCGGTTCCGGGTCGGCTTGGCCGCCAATTGCATGGCCGGCATGCCGCATCCGTTCCTGAGCCTCAGCGATATCGGCTTTGACCCGGCGAACGAGACGGAGAAAAACAAGGAGGTGGAATTTTCGCCGGGGGTGTTTGACTGGGATGAATACCACGGGGGGGATCTCAACGACTGGCAGTGGCTGGGCAAGCCGGTTGGACCGGCCAGGCAACATCTCGACGACCTGTCGCCGGATGACCTGTTTGCCGGAGTTTCCTGGGAGTGGAAAGTCGCAAAGGGATTTGAAGCGGAGAGCCGGATCGCTGGCGCGGTGGCATCCGCGACGGTGGCGCGCATTCCGGGGAAAACCGCTCCGTCCGATCTTTGGTTCGGCGTCCAGCTTCAGCCCTCGTCCAGGCCGGCCTTGAAGCCGAATACTGAATACACACTGGAGTTTGAAGTGCGAGGTGATGACAGATGGGACTATGCCGGTCAGATTTTTGAGCGGGTTCCGAGAGCTGTGATGATCAGCGGCATCGGTGAGGGCAGGGCCTCCGTGAATGCTGAATCAGCCTGGTATCACTGCCGGATCAGCATGACCACAACGGATGCGCCGGATCAGAACATTTCGTTCGGTGTCTCGGAACAGATCGGACTCACGGAGATCAAAAACATCCGGCTCCACGAAGGCGGCGCGGAGCGCTGGTCGCGCGATTTTGAACACGGGAAAATCCTGCTCAACATGACGAGGCGGTCCTGGAGGTGCGACATCGGGCCGGGCTACCGGAAGCTGAAAGGGACCCGGTGCCCGGAGGTGAACACCGGGGAGAAAGTTGATCGTTTGCTTGAGGTCCCGGCATGGGATGCGGTATTTCTCGTCCGCGTCCGGGAGTGAACACCGGACTCCCCCCCAAAAAAGTCCAAACCCTGAAAAGACCCGAAAGATCCTCTTCAAGATATCCGCTGATCCATTCCAAGAGAAGATATGAAGTATACATTCCTCCCATTCCTGGCGGCTTGCGCAGTCTCCGCCTTTGCGGCAGAAACCCGGACGGGCCGCGCACCCACCCAACCCAACATCGTGATCGTGCTGGCCGACGACTTCGGCTACGGCGACGCCGGATGCTACGATCCGGAATTCAGCAAAATTCCCACGCCGAATATCGACCGTCTGGCCCGTGAGGGGATGATGTTCACCAATGCTCATTCCTCCTCATCGGTTTGCACTCCCACGCGCTACGGACTGCTGACCGGCCGGTATAACTGGCGCAGCCGTCTGCAGGCTGGGGTGCTTCCACCCTATGGCTCACCGCTGATCGCGCCGGACCGGTTGACGATCGCGGGATTGCTCAAGCAGCAGGGCTACCAGACCGCCTGCATTGGCAAGTGGCATCTGGGCTGGCAGTGGCCGAAGCGCGATGGAAAAGTGGTGTTCGACGCTCCCATCACCGAAGGCCCGACGACTCGGGGATTCGATTATTACTTCGGGACGGATGTTCCCAACTATCCTCCGTTTACATTCATCGAGAACGATCGCGTCACCGTCCAACCCACCGGACAGTTCCATGCTTCCAAGGAATTGATTGTCCGGCATGACGGGCCGGCCGCCCCCGGCTGGAAATTCGAGAACATCCTGCCCGCGCTGGTGGAAAAGGCGGATGATTTTATCGACCGTTGCGCAGGGTCCAGGCAGCCGTTTTTTCTCTACCTGCCTCTGACCACTCCCCATGAACCGCTAGCTCCCTCGGACCAATTCAAAGGAAGGAGCGGGATCAATGCGGTCGGCGACCTGATCATGGAGACCGATTGGGCGCTTGGCCAGGTCATGGAGGCACTGAAAACAACCGGAGTGGCGGACAACACGCTTCTGATTTTCACCTCCGACAATGGCCACTGTGTTTACACGGGGCTGGAGCCGTTTAAAAAAGCCGGGCATCGCGTCAGCGGGCCGTTCCGCGGCTACAAGTTTGATGCATGGGATGGCGGCCATCGCCTTCCCCTTGTCGTCCGCTGGCCGGGAGTGGTGAAGCCCGACAGCAGGTGTGGCCAAGTGGTTTCCCTGAATGACCTGATGGCCACATGTGCCGGAATCACAGCCGCAAAAATTCCCGCCAATGCCGGCGAAGACAGTTTCAGCTTCCTTCCGCTCCTCCGCGGCGAAAACCGTCCCATCCGGGAATCCGTGGTGTGCCATTCCGGAAAGGGGCTGTTTTCGATTCAGCGGGGTGACTGGAAACTCATCGTGGGTCTGGGACCGGTCGGCGGCCATCCCGGCGAGACCGCCGCTGCCCCCGGGCAGCTTTACAATCTGGCCGCGGACATCGGGGAAACAAAAAACCTCTACGCGCAACACCCGGAAATCGTGGCGGAACTGACTGCGCTGCTGAAGAAAACCGTGGAGGACGGACGAAGCACGCCGGGGCCGAAGCAGCAGAACGATGTGCCGGTGGATTGGGAGAAAAAAAACCCTCCCGCCGGGCACGGGGGGAAGCAGGCGGACGAGTCCGCCTGACTTCCCGGCGAGAATGAAAAACCGATTGCCCCAGGTGGCTTTGCTGATCGGGTTCTCGCGGAATTACCGCCGCGGTATTCTGCGCGGCATCGCCAACTATATCCGCGCACAAGGTCCCTGGTCCTGTTTCACTCCGGAGCAGGGATTATACGCCGGGATTCCGGACTGGCTTAAGACTTGGAAAGGCGACGGGATCATCGCCTGCATTGATACCCCCCGCACTGCGAAGGCGCTCCTACGGATGAAATGTCCAGTCATTGACGTTCTGCATAATGCCCGGTTTGCCGGGATCCCCGGCTTTGACACCGATGCGGACGTCGTGGCGAAGTTCGCTTCGGAATATTTTTTGAAAGCCGGGTTCCGGCATTTTGCCTTTTGCGGTTTTCCGGGGATCCCATTCTCGGATCGACGGGAGGCGGCTTTCGTGGAATTCCTTGCCGCCCGACGGTTTGAGGTCCGGGTTTTTTCCGCGCCGCAGAAGAAGAACCTGCCCTTGGACATCCCGGCTGCCGAGCGGCATGGTATCGGTCGGGCGGAGGCCATCGGTGAATGGCTGCGGAGGCTTCCGCGACCGCTGGCATTGCTCGCCTGCAATGATATCTGCGGTCAGCAGGTGCTCAATGCCTGTCGAAGCCATGGGATCAAGGTGCCCGAGGAGGTTGCCGTGATGGGAGTGGATGATGACGAGGTGCTGTGCAGCCTGTGCGATCCCCCATTGAGCAGCGTGGAGCCGGATACGGAGCGGTTGGGCTACGAGGCCGCCGCCATGCTGGATCGGATGATGCGGAGAAGGAGCGTCCGGCCAGCGCTGGTGAAAATCCCGCCCCACCGGGTCGTGGAGCGTGCCTCCAGCGATACGGTCCCGATCGAAGACCCCATCACAGCAAAGGCGCTGAGATATATCCGCGATCATGTGGGAGATGGCATTGCGGTCAAAGACGTGCAGCTTCATGTGCAACGCTCTCGCACGGATTTGGAGCAGAGGTTCCGGAGACATCTTAACGTGTCCGTAAGCACTGAAATCTGGCGGCGGCGGATGGACCGGGTGTGCCTGCTTCTGCAGGAGACCGATCTGCGGCTCGGCGAAATCGCGGAGCAGTCCGGCTTCGCAACGGACTCCCATCTGTGCCGTTCCTTCAAGGCCCGCTTCAAAATGACGCCTGCTGACTATCGCCTGTTGTGTAAAAACAGACAACGCGATTGGTAAAACAACCAATTGATTCATCCTCGGTCCGGCGTCAACCTGCCTCATGAAAATCACTCCATGGGTTTCCGATTCCGTCCACCGGATGCCCCGACCTCAGGACGTGGCGCGAATGACCACCGCTGAGCTGCGCGAGGCATTTGTTGTTGCCACGCCTTACAGCCCCGGAAAAATCCAACTGCGCTTCACCGATCTGGACCGCTTTGTGATTGGCGGCGCGGTGCCCGTTGCCGGGCCGCTGCTGCTGGAGAATCACAAGGAGACGGGCAGGAACTTTTTCCTGGAGCGCCGCGAGTTGGGAGCCATCAATACCGGAGGGCCAGGCATGGTGACGGTGGACGGGAAAACATTTACCGTCGATTCCGCCGCCTGTATTTACGTCGGCATGGGGGCGGAGGAGGTGTCGTTCGCCAGCAACGACGCCACAACCCCGGCGCGGTTTTTCATCCTGAGTTGTCCGGCGCATGCCGCATTCCCAACAGCGGTGGCGGCGAGGGAGGATGCCAATACCATCCCGCTCGGAACCCCGGCGGGAGCGAATCAACGCGTCATCCGCCAATACATCCACGAGAAGGGCATCCGGAGCTGCCAGCTTGTGATGGGATATACGGAGCTTGACGAGGGCAGCGTGTGGAACAGCTTCCCCCCGCACACCCACAACCGCCGCGCAGAAATCTATTTTTACTATGATCTGGGTGAGCGCGTGCTGGCACACTTCATGGGCAAACCGCAGGAGACCCGGCATCTCTTCCTGCACAACGAGCAAGCTGTGCTGTCCCCGTCATGGTCCATCCACTGCGGATGCGGGCAGGGGAGCTACAAGTTCATCTGGGGCCTGGCGGGTGAGAACCAGAGATTTGACGACATGGATGCGGTCAAACCGCTCGAGTTGCAATGATATGAACAAATTTAATGGAAAGGTTATCGTGGTAACCGGCGCAAGCGGGGGGATCGGGCGGGCCGTCTGCGCGGCGTTCGGACGGGGTGGGGCAACGGTCGTGGGCACTGCACGCGGAGACATCGCCGAAACGGGTGAAAAGGTGCGGGCTGCCGGCGGAAAATTTGTGGCGATCCATGCGGATCTGGGCGCGGGAACGCAGGCGGAAGCCCAATCCCTCGTGGTAAGGATCCTCGCGCAAACCGGTCGAATCGACGTCCTCGTGAACAATGCGGGCATCATCCGCCGCGCGCCGGCGGTGGATTTTTCAGAGGCCGACTGGAACGACGTCCTCCGCGTGAATTTGAACAGCCCGTTTTTCCTGTCCCAGGCGGTGGCGAAATGGTGGCTTTCGGGAGGGCGTGAGCAGTCGCCCGCCGCTGCGCGGTTGAAAATCGTGAATGTGGCGTCGCTGCTGTCGTTCCAGGGCGGCATCATCGTCCCGGCTTACGCGGCAAGCAAGCATGGCATTGCGGGCCTCACAAAGGCACTGGCGAACGAGTGGGCAAAGGAGCGCATCAACGTGAACGCGGTCGCTCCCGGCTACATCGCCACGGAAAACACCAGACCACTGCGGGAAGACGTCCCGCGCAACGACGCGATTCTCGCGCGCATACCCGAAGGACGCTGGGGCGAACCGGAAGATATCGCGGGCGGCATCGGCTTTCTAAGTTCTCCAGAAGCGGACTATTTGAACGGCACCATCCTGAACATCGATGGCGGCTGGCTGGCGCGTTGAGCGCGGCCCTTCCCCACATGCAAAGCCCTCCCCCCCCAGAGACGCATCCCACCCCGCTGATCCCATATCGCTGGATCATCTGTGCTTTGCTGTTTTTCGCGACGACGATCAACTACCTCGACCGGCAGATCCTTTCGCTCATCAAGCCTATCCTCGACGATCAACTCCACTGGACGAATGCGGAATTCGGTTTGGTGAATTCCGCATTTCAGGGAGCGTATGCTGTCAGCCTGCTGGGATTCGGCTGGTTCATCGACCGGTTCGGAACCAAGCTCGGCTATGCGGTATCCATCGCCGCGTGGAGCGTTGCCGCCATGAGCCATGCGCTGGCGGGCAGCGTGTCGGGATTCCTGTATGCGCGTCTCGCCCTGGGTCTTGGCGAGGGTGGTAATTTTCCGGCGGCCATCAAAGCCGTGGCCCAGTGGTTTCCGAAAAAGGAGCGCGCGCTGGCCACGAGCATCTTCAACTCCGGCACCAACGTCGGCGCCATCCTCGCCCCGGCGGTGGTGCCATGGATTGCGTTCACATGGGGATGGCAATGGGCTTTTATTCTTGCCGGGTTTGCCGGGTTTCTCTGGCTGTTTCTCTGGATTCCGATCTACAACGTGCCGGACCAAATCCGGCACCTCACGCAGGTCGAGCGGGATTACATTCACAGCGACCGGGACGAAATGTCCGGCGACGCGGCAGCCAGACCGGCATGGTTGAGCCTGCTGCGCTACCGCCAGGCCTGGGCCTTCATCATCGCCAAGTTCATAACCGATCCGATGTGGTGGTTTTTCCTGATCTGGCTTCCGGATTACTTCAATAAAACGCGCGGGCTGGACATCAAACATAGCTGGATTCTCCTGGTCACGATTTACACGATCGTCACCGTATTGAGCATCTTCGGCGGTTGGAGCACGGGGTATCTGGTCCAGCGCGGCTGGACGGTAACCCGTGCTCGAAAGGCGGGGATGTTCGTCTTTGCCTGCTGCGTCCTGCCGGTTTTTGACATCACGAAGTTTGGTGACTGGGCTGCCGTCATGCTGATCGGCCTGGCAGGGGCAGGGCATCAGGCGTGGTCGGCCACGCTGTTCACCACGGTTTCCGACATGTTTCCGAAGCCTGCCATCGCCTCGCTCATCGGCATGGGCGGGATGGCGGGTGCCGTCGGGGGAATCCTTTTCCCGATCTATTGCGGATGGATCCTCGACAAGTTCACCGCGGCGCACAATGTCACCGGTGGCTATGCGGCGCTGTTTCCGATCTGCGCGCTGGCTTACCTCGTTGCCTTCGGGATCCACCACCTGCTCGCCCCACGCTTTGAGCTGATCAAAATGTCGGCCTGAAAATCATCAATCTCCTCTCCCCCCAACAAGCCCCGGGCTGATGCGCCGACACATACGACCCTTCACCAGTTCCATCGCAGCGTCTTTGACCCTGCTCACCCAGGACCCTGACACCGGCAAATCCGTCGTCGGGGAAGATCTCCGCAGTGGAACGGCCGGCTGGCTGGAGTGCCAGGGCGCTCCGGTCGCAGAGTGCCAGGTCGGCGCGCTGCTCTTCTCGGGACGCCAATGCACCATCACGGAAGTCCCGCCGCTCTGCAGGGCATGTGCTCACTGTGCGTGCCGGTGGATGGAAACAAGACGCTTACCTGCACCCGTGCGGGCGCAGTCTGGGTGCTCACGCCATCGAAGGAACGCGAAATCGATGTTTCCCATACCGAGGCGCTTCTGAAGCAAGGATTCAAACCGGCGGCGTTGCGGGAGGTTCGCCTGCTCCCGAGTGATTTTTGCACGCTGTATCAGAAGGGTTGCTCCCTTGGCGAAACGATTGCCATTGGCCGATGAGCCGTGCCGCTGATGCCGGGTGCGGGGATTGAAGACGTGTCCGTTCCGGTGCCTTCAGGCCCACCATTGTCCGGCGCGGTTGCGCCGCAAGCTATCCTGACCGCGATGGAGCGCGTGGCCGACTGGCAGCTCGCCAATCCGAACGGGCACCGGCCCACGGACTGGACGCAGGGAGCTGGCTATGCGGGTATCCTGGCCTGTCAGCAGGCTGATGGCTTGTGACGTTCCAGCCTGCTGGATCTGGCAATTTATCCGCTCAAGGAAACCAGCGGATCGGGTTTCCACAACTACGCTCCGGCATGGGGGGTCATCAGGGGTTGCTCGATCGCGCGACATACGAACCCGCTGTGCGCAAACCCCGGGCCGCGCTCGTCGAATGCGTTGCACCGGACGGAAAGCTCACCCGCGTGCAGCCGATCGGCGGCGATCCGAAAACATTCCAGGAGGACGCCACGGAGGTTTATGCCGGCGGAGCGTTCCTGCTGGCCGGCAGCGAGGCTTGCCGGATGGCTGTCTTGGAAATTCAAAGCCTCCCCATTCAGGGGGCGAAGCAATAGGCACACCACCTGTCGTGTAAAAAAAGACAACGCGATAGCTAAAACAGCCAATTGATTCACGGGTGGTTTTCCCGCAGGCTTGAGTCCTCCCCCCCCGGAGGACGTCCGGACATAAACATCTTCACTTGCCAACATCATGAATGAATTCAAAAACAAAGTCGTTGTCGTTACCGGTGCCAGCCGGGGGATCGGGCAGGCCGCTTGCGTGGAATTTGGCCGGAAGGGAGCGACCATTGCGGGCGTCGCTCGGGGCGACCTCACTGAGACGGAGGCGGAAGTGCGGGCGGCCGGCGGACAATTTCTGGCGTTCCAATCGGACCTGAGCCCGGGCACGCAGGCGGTGGCGGGAGAACTTGTGTCGGATATTCTTGGACGGACACAGCGCATTGACGTCCTGGTGAACAACGCCGGTGTCGTCCGCCGTGCGCCGGCGGTCGATTTTTCCGAGGAGGATTGGGATGAGGTCATCCGCCTCAATCTCAGCAGCCCGTTTTTTCTGTCTCAGGCCGTGGCGAAGTGGTGGCTGACGGGAGGGAGGGAGCAATCATCTCCCGCCACGCGGTTGAAGATTGTGAACGTGGCCTCCATCCTGTCCTTCCTGGGCGGCGTAGCCATCCCCGCCTACGCTGCGAGCAAGCACGGGATCGCGGGCGTCACCAAGGCTTTGGCGAGCGAGTGGGCACCGGAGCGCATCAATGTGAATGCCGTGGCGCCCGGCTTCATTGCCACGGCATTCAACACGGTGCTGAGGGAAGACGCGCAGCGGAACTCTGCGATCCAGGCGCGTATCCCCGAAGGCCGCTGGGGCAGGCCGGAGGAAATCGCTGGAGGGATTGTCTTTCTAAGCTCTCCTGAGGCGGATTATTTGAACGGAAGCATTCTGAATATCGACGGAGGCTGTCTAGCTCGCTGAGATAGTGGACACGCTTCCAGTCTCCCGCCCTGAAACCATGGTAAGATCTGCCTGATAAACCATCTGCCCACAACAACGATCCAATCTCATGCACCTGCCCGTCCGACTGCTGATCAAACCCGCCGTATTTCTGTCTACTCTTGTCACCGCCCCCTCCGTCCCGCTCAACGCGGCGCAGCCGGGCGAGGCATATGCCGACTTCACACCGAACGGCGCATGGTGCTGGTTTGCCGATCCTCGCGCGGTGAACAAGAACGGAAAAACCTATGCCGGGTGGGTGACCGCCGGAGGATCGGTGCAGGTCGGCGCATTGGACAACGCCAGCGGCAGGGTGCAGATCTCCACGCTGCACGCCAAATACCAGATCGATGATCACAATAACCCGGCGTTGTTGTTCCTGCCCGACGGCCGCCTGAGGGCGTTTTTCTCCATGCACGCCGGGCCCGACATGAATGCGCGGGTCACCTGCCGGCCATTTGATATTTCCGAATGGGAACCGGTGCGGAAACTGGATTTGTATGGCGGACCAAGAACGCGCCAAAGCATCACCTATCCGAACCTGGCCCAACTCTCCGCCGAGTCCAACGCGGTTTACATGTTCTGGCGCGGCGACCACTGGAAGCCGACGATGAGCCGCTCGGCCGACTACGGCGTCACCTGGTCGCCCGGACAGGAAATCGTCCGCCGGACGGTAAACGGCGGCGATGGCAACCGGCCATACGTGAAGATCGCCTCCGACGGAAAAGACCGCATCCACATGATTTTCACGGACGGCCATGTGGACAGGGAGCCGCACAACAGCGTGTATTACGCCTGCTATCACGATGGGGCATTCTACAAGGCCGACGGCACGCGCATCGCCGATGTGGGCCAGCTTCCTTTTGAACCGGACCGTGCGGATTGCGTCTATGACGCCAAGAAATCCGGAGTGCGCGCGTGGGTGTGGGATCTGGCGCTCGACGCCGGCGGGAATCCGGTGATCGTTTACGCCCGTTATCCCGCTCCCGAAGACCATCGTTATCACTATGCCCGATGGGACGGCAAACAATGGAGGGACTCCGAGATGTGCGCAGCCGGCAGATGGTTCCCGCAAACGCCACCCGGCAAGACCGAGCCCCAGCCGTATTATTCCGGCGGCCTGGTCCTGGATCATGCCGACCCCTCGACAGTTTACCTGTCGAGGCAGGTCAAGGGGGTCTTTGAGATCGAAAAATGGGTCACTCCGGATCGCGGCGGGACCTGGAAGAGCGAGGCGCTCACTGCGGGGTCGAAGCATGACAACGTCCGGCCCTATGTGGTGATCGGACATGATGCCACCAGTCCCACGGTGCTTTGGATGAACAACAACGGGGGATACACCCATTTTCAAAACTACCGGACCTCGATCAAAATGGACCGACCGGCCGATGCGGCCCGACCCGCGGCTGTTACCGGGCCTGCCGCCGCTCCCGGAAAGCCGGTGGTGATCAAGCCCGCGGAAGTTCTCTCCGTGATGGAGCGCGTGGCCGACTGGCAGCTGGCAAACCCGGCAAAGCACCATCCCATCGGCTGGCTTCAGGGCTCGTTTTATGCCGGATTGGTGGCGCTGGCGGACATTTCCGCCAACCCGCGCTATCTGGATTTTCTGATGAAGATCGGCGACGACAACAAGTGGCAGCTCGGTCCGCGCAAGTATGTGGCGGATGACCATTGCGTGGGGCAGACCTACGTCGATCTGTATTTCCGCGGACGCGATGATCGTATGATCGCCCCGATGCGGGAACGCTTCGACGACATCCTCGCCAATCCATCCACGACGACCTCGCTGAAATTCAACCAGCCGGGGGAGAAGGACAAGGAGTTGTGGTCGTGGGCCGACTCCCTGTTCATGGCTCCGGCGGGCTGGGTCCGGCTTTCGGCAGCCACCGGCGATCCCCGGTATGCCGAATTTGCCGTGGCCAACTGGTGGCGCGCCTCCAACTACCTCTACGACACCGATGAGAATCTTTTTTTCCGGGACAGCGGCTACTTCACCGTAGCCGAGGCAAATGGCAGCAAAGTCTTCTGGAGCCGCGCCAATGGCTGGGTGATTGCTGGCCTGGCGCGAGTCCTGCAATACCTGCCCGCGGATCATCCCGCCCGCCCCCGTTTTGAGCGCCAATTCCGGGAGCTTTCGGACCGCCTGCTTGCCTTGCAGCAACCCGACGGCTCGTGGCATTCCAGCCTGCTCGACCCGGATCGCTTCCCGATGAAGGAGAACAGCGGGTCCGGATTTTATACCTTCGCGTTTGCGTGGGGCGTGAACAACGGCCTTCTGGACCGTGCGCGCTTCGAACCGGCCGCACGCAGGGGATGGCTTTCGCTTGTGGAATGCGTGAATCCGGACGGCAAACTCACGCGGGTCCAGCCCGTTGCCGCCAGGCCGGCGTTGTTCGATGAGAATTCCACCGAAACCTACGGCGTCGGAGGGTTCCTGCTGGCCGGCAGCGAGATCTACCGCATGGTCACGGCAGAGGATACGAAGCCCCTGACCGTCACCGTGACCAATCCCGCCGATTTTAAACGAAAGGGAGAGACGGTCGAGATTGCTTCTCCCGGAAAAGCCCCCGCAGTCATGGATGGGACCCGCATTTTGGACTCGCAGGGCATCGGGGAAAAACTCCTTTTCCAGGTGGATCTCGCGCCCGGCGAAACGCGCCGGTATCAAGTTCTGGATGCGACCCGACTCCCGGCGGTTCCGGAGCCGGTCGTGAAAACCTTCGCCCGCTTCGTTCCGGAGCGCATGGATGATTTTGCGTGGGAAAACGACCGCATCGCCCACCGCGTCTATGGTCCGGCGCTCACCAAGAAAGTGGGCACCGTCAGCAGCGGCGTGGACGTTTGGGTGAAGCGCACGCGTGGGCTGATCGTCAACAATTTGTATGCCTCCGGAGATTATCACACGGATCGGGGTGAAGGATTGGATTGTTACAACGTCAGCCACGGGAAAGCTCCCACCCGCGGCTGCGGCGGGCTCGGCATCTGGGACGGGAAACACCTTTTTGTTTCGGGAAATTTCCGTTCTTGGAAACTCATCGCCACCGGACCGATCCGCAGTGAGTTCGAACTGGCCTACGATGCCTGGGATGCCGGTGGACGCAAAGTCTCTGAAGTGAAGCGCATCTCGATAGACGCCGGCTCGAATTTCAGCCGCGTCGAGAGCACGTTCACTACGGATGGCATCGAGCCTCTCCAGGTCGGAGTCGGCATCGCCAGACGCAAAGGCAATGAAGGTGTGACCAGCGATCTTTCCGCTGGCTGGATTGCCTATTGGGAGCCGGAGCAGGGAGCAAACGGAAACACCGCCTGCGCGCTTGTTTTCCCCGGTGGCGTCAAAGAATTCACCAAGGACGAGGCCAATCTGCTGGCTATTTCCCAGGCCAAGCCCGGACAGCCGTTTGTGTATTACCTTGGTGCAGGCTGGAGCAAGAGCGGCGATTTTCCTGATTCGGCTGCATGGACAGCGTATGTGCGGGAGTTCGCTCAGCGCCTCAAATTTCCCTTAGTGATCTCCTGTGCCAAAGGATGAGGTAAGGAGGGAGCAACTCATCCTGTGCGGATCTGCCAGTGCATTGGAAACGGGTTCCGTGTTTTCCAGCGCGACTTATTGCAGATCCTGGTGTTCCATCCGCTTCATGAGAGCCCCCGCCATCCTCAGCGTTTTTCTTTTTGTCCTCGCGACCGCAATTCGCGCTGCGGATGCCCCGCCACCCGGCCGCCCGAATGTGCTTTTTATTGCGGTGGATGACTTGAATCACTGGGTCACGCACCTCGGCCGCAACCCGCAGGCCACGACGCCCAACATCGACCGCCTCGCGGCACGGCGCGTCAACTTTCACACGCGCCTATTGCGCGGCGCCCGCCTGCAAACCCTCGCGCACATCGCTGATGAGCGGTTTGAGAGCATGGACAACTGGCTGCTACTACAACGGCGACAACAATACGGGATTGATCCCGGAGGGGGCGTCCTTGAATGCGCAATTTCTCAAGGCGGGCTACCATGTTGCCGGTGCGGGCAAGGTTTATCACGGAGGGAGCTATCCCTCCGAATGGACCGAATACTTGGACAAGGCGGCTACTGATACACTCCCTAAGCCATCAAAAAACGAAGGCTTTCTGGATCCCGTGAAGTCTGGCCTCAAAGATGAGGATCTCGGCGACTGGCATTCCGTCAACTGGTGCATCAAGCAGATCGAGGCTCCTCACGACAAGCCGTTCTTCATCGCCTGTGGGCTGGTTAAGCCTCACCTCCCGTGGGCAGTGCCGCAGAAGTATTACGACATGTTCCCGCTCGATGGCATTCGGCTTCCGCCCTACCTTGAGGACGACTTGAAGGATCTCCCGCCGGCCGGCGTCCAAATAGCGATCAAGGAAGGCGATCACGAAAAAATCCTCGCGTCCGGCCGGTGGAAGGCGGCGATCCAGTCCTACCTCGCTTCCTGCGCCTATACCGACATGAATGTCGGCAGGCTCCTTGATGCGCTCGAAAAAAGTCCAGCCCGCGACAACACGATCATCGTCCTCTGGGGCGACCACGGATGGTCGCTCGGAGAGAAGAATCACTGGCGGAAATTCGCCCTCTGGGAGGAACCGACCCGCGCCCCGCTGGTCTGGGTGGCTCCTGGCGTGACCAAGCCGGGCGGGGTCTGCGGGCGCACGGTGGACTTCATGACGATTTATCCGACGCTCTGCGAACTGGCCGGCATCCCGATTCCCAAACATGTCGAAGGCCCCAGCGCTGTGTCGCTGCTGCGCGATCCAAAATCCGCGTGGCCTCATCCGGCGATCAGCACATATGGCTATATGAACCACTCGGTCCGCACCGAGGACGCGCGCTACATCCGTTATGCCGACGGCGGCGAGGAGCTCTACAACGAGACAAAGGATCCCTACGAGTGGACGAATCTGGCGAAGCAGGGAGGAATGGCTGAAAGCACCATAAAAAAGCTGGCGGCGTATCTCCCGTCGGATAACAAGCCCCGGGTCAAGAGAGAACCAGGAAAAAGCAGAGATGCAGAGGAATAGCCCCCTGTGAAATCTGGAGGAACGCCCGATTTCTTTAATTGATGAGCAATAGAAACGCCAAGGCTCTCTGTCGCCGTGCCGTCGATGCGTATTGACAGTGTGAGGCATCTGCTACGAAATCTCTGAAAGTTCCGGCAATCTCATTAGGTCGAAAACGTCCATTGGAAGGGAAGAGTTGGCGCAGGATGCTGACCGATAGGGCCTGCGAAAGCGCAAGGCTTATCCGATGGGGAGCGGTGAAACTACCAGCCCGTGGGAGCGAGGGGGGAGACTGTCCGCAGGACAGCCCGACAGGGCGGGACTGCCGGCCGGAGGGAGTCAGACAACCGCACAGGCTGCCTGAAGGGTGCGCGAAGAGCATCAACCGGGTGCGAGCGAATCAACATCAAGCCCTTTTCGGCCAGCAGATTGTGGAAGAATCCTCCGGGCAATGGAGTTTTCGGATTAAAATGCTCTAAACCCGGATCCAGCGATTCCTCACGAAGGGGTGCGGAGCCCGCAGAGAAAAACGGTTTTCAGGCTAACACAAGACCCACGGAAAATGATGTGCCTAACAGTCAGGAATGGATGGAAGAACTCGCCCATATCGTCTATATCCGATGGAAGGCTCACGGCTATTGAAATGACCCTTCGAATCATCTCCCTTTTCTTGATCTCTGTCTGTGCGGTAATGCATGCTGAGGACATGCGGGTTCAGTCCCTCCGTTGCGAGTATCTGGAGAATCCCTGCGCGATGGACCTGCCGGCTCCGCGCCTGAGCTGGCAGCTTGATTCGAAGGAACGGGGCCAGCGGCAATCCGCCTACCGCGTCCTCGTCGCAAGCTCTGAGGAACTGCTTCAGAAGGGGCGCGGCGACTTGTGGGACTCCGGCCGGGTGGAATCCGATCAAAGCCTGCATGTGCGCTATGCCGGCAAGGCGCCTTCTTCGCGGCAGCAATGTTTCTGGAAGGTGCAGGTCTGGGACAAGGATGGCAAGGAAAGCGCCTGGTCGCCGGTCGCCTCCTGGGAGACCGGCCTTCCTGATGCGGCTGACTGGCAGGATGCCAGCTGGATCCGGCTTGCAAGGGATACACGTGACTCGCCGCTCGCGGAGCGTTCCATACAGACCCGGGGAATGAAGGAACCGCGCACCGTCAAGCCGTTTCCCTCCCCGATGTTCCGGCGCGAGTTTCCCTTGAAGCCCGGCATCACCCGCGCCCGCGCCTATGTCTGCGGGCTCGGATATTCGGAGCTTTATGTCAACGGCCAGCGCATCGGGGATGCCGTTCTCGATCCCGGCCAGACGACCCACGACGTGCGCGCGTATTACGTGACACACGACATCACGAAGGAGCTCAGGCCGGGCAAAAACGCTGTCGGAGTGATGCTCGGGAACGGATTCTTCGGACAGAACCTCGCGTTCAACGTGCCCACTCTCGCCATCGGCCCGCCAGCCCTCATCGCGAAAATTATCGTGGACTACGCCGACGGCACATCGGAGACCATCGCCACCGGTGAATCCTGGAAGGCCGATACCGGCCCGGTGCTTTTCGACAATGTGTATGCCGGCGAATCCTACGATGCCCGCCTTGAACGCAAAGGCTGGAGCGAGGCGGGGTTCGGCGACGCGGGCTGGCAGCAGGCGGAGAAAATCGCGCCTGTCACCGCGAAGCTGGAAGCCCAGATGATCCCGCCGATCCGCGCGATCCGGACTCTGAAACCGGAGAGGGTATTCGCCGGGGCAAATGGCAAATGGATTTTCGATCTCGGCCAGAATATCGCCGGATGGGCGAGGATCAGGATTAACGCAGAAGCCGGCACCCAGCTCACCCTCAAGTTCGCCGAAATCCTGATGCCCGACGGCCTGGGACTTGATTACGACACGACCGGCGTGGACGCCACCGGCTTCGAGCAGACCGACATCTATGTCTGCCGTGGCGGCGGAGTGGAGACCTGGCAGCCGCGCTTCACCTACCACGGGTTTCGCTACATCGAAGTCGAAGGGCTGTCCTCCGAGCCGCCTGCGGACTTTCTCGAAGGAGTGCTCGTGCGCAGCGATGTGGCTTCGCGCGGGTCGTTCAAGTGTTCGGACGAGCTGCTGAACCGCATCCATCGCACGTCGCTCTGGACGATCGAGGACAACCTCCACAGCACGGCGGAGGATTGCCCGCACCGCGAGAAATGCGGATGGCTCGGCGACGCCCACGCGATGGCCGAGACGACGATTTTCAATTTCGACATGGCGCAGTTCTGGACAAAATTCGTGGACGACATTGAGACGACGCTCGGGCGCGGAGTCGTGACGTATTGGAAGAAACCGGCCACCCCGGGAATCCCGTGCAACATCGCCGTCGGCCGGCGGCTCTGCCAGGAAGCCCGGCCCGACTGGGGCTCTGCCTACATCCTTCTCCCGTGGTATCTCCACCAATACTACGGGGACACCGACCTCTTCACCCGCCACTACGGCCATCTCAAGCGCTGGATCGAATACGTCCGAGACCTGCGCGCGGACGGCATCGTGGAGCGGGCCTACGGGGATTGGTGCCCGCCCGGAAGCAACACCATGATGGAGTGTCCGCCGCCGCTGACGGCCACGGCAATTTTCTATGGCACGCTCAGGATCATGCAGGATTTCGCCGGACAACTCGGCAAGCCGGATGACGCAAGGGCATTTGCGCAGCTCGCCGACGAAACCAAGACCGCATTCAATAAAAAATTCTTCGACGAAAGCAGCGGAGGCTACGGATCTCAAACGGCTGACGCCGTGGCTCTGCGCTTCGGACTCTCCCCGGATGGCCGCCAGGCAGACGTGGCGAAGTCGCTGGCAGACGGGGTCGTGACGAAGCACGACGGCCATGCTTTTGTCGGCATCCACGGAGGGCGGCCGCTCTACACGCAGCTCTCCGCGAACGGCTTTGACGCGGAGGCCTTCCAGGCGATGCGCCAGGTGGAATGGCCGGGATACGGCTATATGCTGGACCAAGGCTTCACGACATGGCCCGAAGTGTCGCATGAGATCGTGCCCGGCCAGCGGATGCCTCCACGCTCGCTGAACCACCCGATGCATAGCGGCTTTGCAACATGGTTCCACGAAAGCATCGGAGGCATCAAGCCGGACGCCCCCGGCTTCAAGCGCATCGAGCTCAAGCCGCACGGCTTCGGGGAGCTCGACTGGGCGGAGGTCCGGCATGACTCTCCCTACGGCCCGATCGAGAGCGCCTGGAAAAGTGAGGGCGTCGAGTTCACCTGGACGGTTTCCATTCCCCCGAACACGACCGCTACGGCGTATGTCCCGGCGCGCGCGGCGGATGCGGTCCTCGAAAGCGGGCGCACCCTGGCCGCCAGCCCCGGCGTGAAATTCATCCGCTTTGAAAACGGGCGCGCAATCTGCAGGCTGGATCCGGGGACCTACATCTTCAGCTCGCAGCGGTGATCCTCGCGATGGTCCGGCCTCAGACCCGCCGGGATGGAGCTCTTTACAGGAGGGATGACAATGTGGATAGCCAGTTTCGGTGGGACAGAGGCTGCCGGCCAGAATCCAGTATCAAACCCTTTTGATTTGCCGTTGCCAAACCAGGAAATCTGACCGAGAACATCCCCTGCATGAGTCCCGACGATTCCAACGCGGTGGTGCTTGAGACGCCACCCGGAGATCCTTACCAAGCGACGGGCGGAAAGTCCGTGGACAAACTCGATGTCGAGTCCCTGCGTGCCCGGGACAATGTGGAGATCCAGACCGCCGAGAATGTCGTCTACTCGGTCTGTATCGGAAAAAACCTTCACGCCATACTGACCTCGACCAACAAGCAGGCCCTGGCCCTTCAGGTCATCATCTGTGGCGGAACGAACGCCGACTCATCCGAATACACTCCCAACAGGGTTTTTGTCGGCGGCCGGCTCGCTTATACCTTCGAAAAGGATTCCACCACGATGCTCACCACCCCGGTGATCGCTTCGATGTCCTATCTGCCAGGCCCGAAATAAGGGCTGCTACTTCCGGCCTGTGCGGAGGTCGGCGAGCTTGCGATCCAGGTCCCGGACCTTCGTCTCCAGTTTGGCAATGGTCTCCTGGGCGATGGCGAGTTGGCGGCGCTTCTCCAGAAGCGAGCACTCCAGTTCACGGATGCGCTTCTGAAGGCTGACCCGGAGCCCCCCCTTTGCCGGGGTCTGGGCATTATCCTGACCGGGCAACGGCAAGCCCTCGGAAAAAAACGGGGCTTTTCCGAGCGGCATGGCCTCGGCGGTTTTGCAGTTGATGATCTGAGTATCCCGCGTGATTTCGCCCATCTTACAGAACTCCATCAATGCCTCCACCGTGGTCGGTCCGTAGAGGAGATTTTCGGAAACCTCGATGAGCCAGTCCATCGTCAGGTCCGGAATCATTGGCGCTTTCGTCCACACTTCCTTGTCGGTGGACACCATGTCCTGCGAATTGATCTGGGCCGCCAGCGCCCACGAGTGGATTTGGTCAAAGCGGACCGGACCGAAGATTTCTGCGGAATCGTGCTTTCTCAAATACCAGTTTTCCAAATGATCGGACGCCATGGGGAGGAAACACTACTGTCCCAGGTTTTTCAGGGATTGACAAGAAGCTTTGATCAACTGCCATCGTTTCCGAATTGACTCAAATGAACCCGAAAACCGTTCTACTTTGCGGGCTCAGCGCCCCTGCGTGAGGAATCGCTGGATCCGGGATGAAAAGACACCGGGGAGGAAAAAGCAGGAGGAGCGGAAAAGATACGCTGCCTCAATGAAAAAGACACCATGTCCAGGCGGGCGGAAAAATGAGTGCGAGGAGCCGGGCGGAGTTCAGGAAATGGATGCGGGAACGCTATCTTCGAGGAGGAATCCAAGAGCTCCGCCTGCTTTTCGGGTGGGGGTCCTCTCTTTCCTGCGCTGCAGGTGATGTCTGGTTTTGAACTTGCAGGCGGTCCCTCAACTCAAGAGCCAAGCGGTTTCCCGGAGCCTCGGCAAGGCACTGGTCAACATAGGCCAGGCTTTTGGTTGGATCGCCCAGCTCGTGAGCAGTAATCGCAAGGTTGAAAAGGAAAGTCGCCCGATCGGCGGCATTGGTGGATTCCTCGAGCCCCTGTTCAAACACTTCGGCGGCTTCAGCCGGCAGGCCGCGTTTGAAAAACAGGTCGCCGGTGAGTTGAAAATTCCGGAGGCGGAAGGCATCCAAAAATGTTTCCCTGCTTTTCACGGTGATTCCGTCCACCGGTGGTTCCTCCTCGGCGCGGCCCTGCAGAGCCGCTGCGAGCATTGACGCACTTGAGGGGGTGATGCCCCGTGGAGTCGCAAAAGTCTTTCCATGTCTCGGCGGGTGAAATTCCAGGGAGGGATGGTCATCCGTGATGATGGGTGCACCTCCCGAGAGATCCCGGACAGCGGAAGGACCGAGCGTGTAAAGCTGAAGGAATTCTTCCGGCGTGGGCACCTCCAGACGCGTCAGGTCCGACGCAAGACCAGGGTTTTTGTAGGCCTGGAGCAAGGCGGCCAGATCCACCGAAACGGAGGCACCTTTTCGAGCCACGATCAGGCCGGTGGTATTCCACAGCCACAGTGTGGTTTCAGGGAAAACATCCTGAACCGTGCGGAGGACAGAGAGGGATTCCTCAACGCTCAGAAGATGAAACGGGAGCCATTGGACGAGAAGTCCGCCCGGATTCAAGCGGGCATTTGCGAGAGCGTAGTATTCCCGCGAATACAGGTTCACAACGCCCGCTTGGGTGGGAGGCATTGGCTCAGAAGTGATCACGTCATATAAAGTGGACGTTGTCGCCAGGAAATTGCGTCCGTCGTCGTGAATCAGCTTGGCGCGGGGATTCTCGTGGACACCGTGGTTGGCATTTCCGAACCAGGGGGCGAAATCCAGAACGCTCCGATTGATTTCCACCGCATCAATTATTGCATCCGGGTGAAGGAGGGCGGCTCCCGCCGTGGACCCTGTACCGAAGCATATCACCAGGACCCGCCTGGCCTGACCATGCAAAAGCATGGGCAGATGACTCATCATGGGCATATAGCCGGATCCGGGGCTGTCCGACGTGGCCTCGAATCCATTGATGCGAAGTACATTGATGCCATTTTCCGCACTGACGATAGTGACGGATGCTGCGGGGTCATCGCGGTGGGCTTTGATGGTGTCTGGCGCTTCTCCCGGACTCCGGGATTCTCCGCCAGAAATCCGGTCGAAAGGACATTCCCCGGGTAAAGCCCGCAAGAACCCTGCGGCGATCGCGGTAACAAGCGCGAGACCTGACAGTGCGGCAAGGCAGGACGAACGCCGTGTCAAAGCACTCCACGGCAGGAGCACCACGGCCATGAGAACCTGGAGGCCAGCGAAAACCAGGAGACATCCTTTAATTGAAAACAGGGGAATGAGGACGAAACCCGCCAGAAAAGAGCCACCGATCGAACCAATTGTATTGAACCAATAGGCTTTGCCAATCGTTTCTCCGCTGTGTTCAAGATTACTGATCAGAAGCCGGCTGCACAGGGGGAAAATGATCCCCATCATGGTTGCTGGAAACAGCATCACAAGGAGGCTGCCGGCAATCGTGGCGCACAGTTGCATCCCTCCCGAGAAACCCATGACAGTTGAGATGCCTTGAGTCCACTCCGGAAGATGGGGAGCCAAGGGAGCCAGTGCCAGAGCACCGGACGCTGCCAGGAAGAGCGAGACCGAAAGGAAGAGGATACCTTCCACTCGGCGATCGATGCGCGAAAACATCATGCTGCCAAACGCAAGACCCAGAAGGAAAATGATCAGGATGATCGTGAACGAGTAAATGGTGCTCCCGAAAGAAAAGATCAGAATCCGGGTCCAGGTGACTTGATATCCCATGGTCAGAAGTCCGGACAGGGTCACGACCGTCCAGAGGATGGCGCGCCGGGCCGGGCGAATGGATCCAGTCCGCTCACTCTCCGGATCGCAAGATTGCGAGAAGTTGGCTCCTGCTGGCGTGACAAATGACATCCAAAGCGCTGCGATGCCGATGCTCAAATTGACCAGTACGGCGGAGAGGATCGTGCCGGTCATGCCCAGCGTCCGGATCAGCAAAAATCCTGTGAGCGCCGAGCCCAGAACAGCTCCAGCGAGGTTTGTCGAATACAGTGTTCCCAGATCCCATCCGAGCCTGTCCGCCCGACGGGACACATACCTGAGCAGAATCGGAAGTGTTCCCCCCATGAGAATTGCGGGAACCAATAGCACGATCGCCGAGACGCCGATCCGCAGGGCCAGCAGGTTGATTCCAGGATGGCCGTCCCGTGGAATGAAATGAAGATAGACCTTGTCCATCCAATAGAGAATCCCCGGTTGAGCGAGGGCGAACAGGCCGATCCCCAGTTCAAGAGCCGCATACCAGCGAAGCAAAAAACGGCTACGGTCGGCGAGGGGACCAAGGAGTCGGGCCCCTAGCGCAAGTCCTCCCATAAACACAGCAAGCACGGTGCTGACAGCCGCCGTCGTCGTGCCAGCCAGGAGCGTGAGCTGGCGGGTCCATATGATCTCATACCCGAGAGCGCATGCCCCGGAGAGAAACAAAAACACATGAATCATTCTCCGGATGCCGGGGCTGAGGGAATCTGTGGGGCAGGATTTTTTCACGGGGCGGAACTAAAACCAAATGCACGGTGTGACAGGGAATATATCACGGCGGGTTCGGCGAAACCTCCCTGCCACCCGCCGGAGGGGATGGCTCGCCGAGCCAGCCGACCAATTCACCCGCTTCGGTGTCAAAATGCAATCCATCGGGTGCTTGGCGAGGTAGGGAAATGGCAAAAAAAAGCGCTGGGCCTGGCTCAGGGATTCCGCGGCTTTCCCTCAGGCGAGGATCTGGGCGAGGTGGGGGGTGAAGAGTCCGGGTTCCAGGAGGAAGGAGTCGTGCCCTTTGCCGGAGTGGACGGTGATCCAGGTGACGGGGACGTGTGCGGTCTCGAGCATTTTCACGATGCGTCCCTGTTCAACCGGCGGAAACGACGCATCCGAGTCAATGCTGAAGACCAGAAACCGATGGTCTTTGCAGCGGGAGAAGAGGTCTTCGAAATCCGAGGCTCCCGCCTCGGAGACGAGATCGAACCACTGCCAGGCATCGAGGATGCGCAGATATGTGTTCGCATCGAAGCGCGAGACAAACTTGAGGCCCTGATGGAGGAGATAGGATTCCACCGGGTGGTTCATCTCATACCATCCGAAGGGAGATCCATGGTCCTTCACATCCCCGCGGGCCCTCGCATGGAGGTCCTCGAGCGAGACGAATGTCTTGTGCGCGATGCGGCGTGCGGCAGCGAGGCCGTCACGGGGCGGGTGCTTCGGATCGTAGGCGCCGCCGCGGAAGGCCGGATCGAGCTCGATCGCGGTGATCTGCTCGAAGTTCATCAGGCGCTGCAGGACGGTTGTCTCAAGGCCCGAGGCGATGGGAGCGAGGATCTTCACGCGCTCCGGATGCCTGGTGGCCAGGCTCAGGCAGAGATAGCCGCCAATCGAGGCACCGATGGCGGCATGGAGAACTTTGATCCCGAGATGGTCGATCAACTTGATCTGCGAATCCACGATATCGGCGACTCGCAGCACGGGAAAATCCGCTCCCCAGCGGCGGCGGCCGTTCTTTGAGGCCGGCCCTGTCGAGCCATAGCAGCCGCCGAGATAATTGGCGCAAATGACAAAATACCTGTCGGTGTCGAGCGCTTTGCCGGGTCCGATGAAGTCATTCCACCAGCCTTCGTGAAGCTCGTCGGTCCATCGTCCGTCAAGCCCGGGCACATCGCGGTTGATTCCTGCCGCATGCTGGCTTCCGGTCATCGCATGGAAGACAAGGATCGCATTCGATCGTGCGGCATTCAGCGTGCCATACGTTTCATAGGCGAGCGTGAACCCGTCCAGAACGGCCCCGCAGCGCAAGTGGAACGGCGCGCCCTTGTATTCAAAAAAGCGCGTGCGGACGCGGTCTAGCCGGTCGACATGCTTGTTGTTCCGAATTTTTCCGGCTTTCCGGCGGTTGGGCAGATTCATGAGAAAGACTGGAATTGACACGCAATCCATGTGGGATCACGAGTAAATCCAACAGCTGCCAGTCTATGCTAGGAAGGCCACAAGGCAAGTCCTGCGAAACAATGATGAAGATCCATGAAACCTTTTCTAGTTGATTTATGGCAAAATATGACTACGCTTTCCCAATGATCTGTGAAACTCTGTCCATCAAGGTTTCGAAGGCGGAGAAAAACTTGCTGCGTCAGGCGGCACTGGCGCGCAAGACGACGGCTTCCGACCTTCTCAGGAAAGCGCTTCACCAAGTGATGCGGGGGACCGCCGGCCATGCTCCCTCCTTGATGGACAAGCACCGCCACCTCATGCACAGCCTCGACCGGGGGCCGGGGGATCTTTCCACCAATCCCGACCGCATGCGGGGGTTTGGCAGGTGAAAGTCATCGCCGACACCGGACCGCTGGTTGCGCTGTTTGATGCCGGGGACGAATTCCATGCCTGGGCGATGGCCTCGCTGGGGGGAATCCGTGAGCCGTTGTTGACGTCCGAGGCCGTCCTCAGCGAAGCGCTTTTTCTGCTCGCTCCGCTGAAAAAATCCCGCGCGGCCTTTCTCGAATTCTGGATGGAGGGCGGGCTGGTTGTTTCGTTCAACGCCGAAGCGCAGAAATCCGCGCTTGCCGCGTTGATGAAAAAATACCAAGACCTGCCGATGTCGCTTGCGGATGCGTCGATCATCCGCATGTCGGAACTCTTCACCGATGCGCCGGTCTGGTCACTCGACCGCCACTTCTCAATCTACCGCCGCCTCGGACGCAAATCCATTCCCCTGCTGGATTGGCCGCGCGGGTGACGGCCGGTTCAAGGTGACAACACGCGGGATTGACCCCCGGCTTTCGTAGAAAAAGCCAAAACCGAATAATCTTTCCCATCAAAATTGAGGTGGTCCACCACGCGCATTCCCAGCTTATTCTGAGCTGCTGCCAGGGAGTGCGGATTGTTTTCGGCAACAAAAACAACTCCGAAGTCGAACCGACCCCGAACCAATGACAGCATCGCTTGAAACATCCCTTCGTGAATTCCTTTGCCTCTCCATGCTTCTGCAATGCACGTTGGACCAGTGATAAACACCTCTGCTTCAGACAGCTTTTTTCCACTGAACTCGATGTGGGGAAACCGATCAATGATGGCACGCAAAAGGGGAAACCTCAAGTTGAAGGAAAGCGTTTGTGCCATCCGGTAGCCAACTAATTCCCGGATGGTAAAGGCTTTTACAATGGCGAGATCCTCAATGACCTCTTGCAGCATTTCACGTGTGAATTCTTTGCTTAAGAAGCCGTGCGATCTCTGGTGTGGTGTGAGGTTGCCAACAAAATTCCTGCTCTGAAGCGCCAAGATGGCTGGGAAGTCTTCCTGGGAGGCCGCGCTATAGCGAATTTCAAAGTTCATACATGGCTCTTGGGGATCGGAGCCCAGGCGTCCAGCTCAGCTACTTCGCGGCATTCAGCGCCTGGTCGATGTCTTCGAGGATGTCGGCGATGTTCTCGATGCCGACCGAGAGGCGGATGTAATCCTGCGTGACGCCGGTTGCTTCCTGCTCTTCCGCTGTGAGCTGTTGGTGTGTCGTCGAGGCCGGATGGATGACAAGGCTCTTAGCGTCGCCGATGTTGGCGAGGTGGGAGAAGAGCTTCACCGAGTTGATGAATTTCTTTCCGGCCTCCAGCCCGCCCTTGATTCCGAATCCCACAATCCCGCCGAATCCGCCCTTGAGATATTTTGCGGCCATCGCGTGGTTCGGGCTGTCCTCAAGCCCGGGATAGGTGACCCATGCGACAGCGGGATGGCTTTTCAGATGCTTCGCGACGGCGAGGGCATTCTCCGAATGCCGATGGATCCTCAGGGGCAGGGTCTCGAGGCCCTGGAGGAGTTGGAATGCGTTGAACGGGCTCAGGGCCGCGCCGATGTCGCGCAGGAGCTGGACGCGGACCTTCAAGATGAATGCGACATTCCCCATGCCGGGCACATTGCCGAGCGCATCCCAGAAGACGAGACCGTGGTAGCTGGGATCGGGCTCGGTGAACTCCGGAAATTTCCCGTTGTTCCACTTAAACTTCCCCGAGTCCACGATCACGCCGCCGATCGACGTGCCATGGCCGCCCACGTATTTTGTGGCGGAAAGCACCACGATGTCCGCGCCATGGTCGATCGGTTTGACCAGACCCACGCCGACCGTGTTGTCCACGACGAGCGGAATCCCCGCTTCGTGCGCGATTTTTGAGATGGCCTCAAAATCCGGCACATCGAGTTTCGGATTTCCGACGGTCTCCGCGTAGATCGCGCGGGTGCGCGGGGTGATCGCTTTGCGGAAGGCCTCCGGGTCCTTGGAGTCCACGAACACGACTTTTCTCCCGAGTTTCGGGAACGTGTAGTGGAGGAGTTGGTAGGATCCGCCGTAGAGGTTGTTGGCCGCGACAATCTCGTCGCCGACCTGCGTGATTGCCAGGAGCGCGAAGGTTGTCGCCGCCTGCCCGGACGCAAGCGCCAGCGCGCCTGTGCCGCCCTCGAGCGCCGCCATGCGCTTCTCGAAGACATCCGTTGTCGGGTTCATGAGCCGCGTGTAGATGTTCCCGAATTCTTTTAGGGCAAAAAGATTCGCGGCGTGCTCGGTGCTCTTGAAAACGTAGGAGGTAGTCTGGTAGATCGGCACTGCCCGCGAACCGGTCGTGGGATCCGGCACCTGACCCGCGTGAAGGGAGAGAGTCTCAAATCGTTGTGGCATAGGGACGGGAGCCTAGACGATTCCGCTCAGAAATTCCAAATACTTTACTCGCCCGAGGGCGCTATCGGGCTGGTCGTCTGGCTGAAAGCGAGAGGAAGAGTGATCTGCGGCGCATTCTTCAGCGTCATCACGAAGAGAACCCCGATATCGCGGTCGCCGCCTTCATTGTCCCGGATTTCCGTGCCGATCGAGGCAACCCAGCTGGAGAGGTCGCGATGGATCAGGTAGCGCTGATACTGTAGGATCTGGGAGTTGAACTCGTATTGCTCGTAGAAGCTGAACGCCCAGTGGTCGTTGAGGCGGAAGTAACTGTAGAAATTGAGCTGGCTGTTGTCCGCGAAGAAGTCGTTGCCGTCGATGTAGCGGTGGCCGATATTCAGCGACCAGTCGCGGGTCGGCATGAAGCTGAACCATGTATTGAACTCCGTGAACCCCTGCGAGCCGACCGGGAGCTGGGTCTCCATCCGCAGGCTCGCCCAGGGGACCGGGTTGAATCCGATCACGTTGAAGACGTTCGAGGTCGGAGCATCGGAATACGGGCTGTCCAGATTGATGTCCATGAACGTGTCGAGAGTGAACCACTGCAGCGTGCGGTCGTCGCGGCGCGTCTGGAGGCTCTGGCGGGTGCCGATGCGCACGATGTTCCAGGTGTCGATCGAGTCCACGGCCGTGAACTGGGGGAAGTTCAGAGGCAGGAGCTGGGTGGATTCCACGACGCGGTCGAACTGGTAGATGTCGCTCGGGCTCGGGCCGAAGTTATAGACACCCGAGTAGTTGACATACGGCTGGACGACGTGCCGGAGTCCGTCGAGCCCGAGCCACCTGCTCTGGATTTTTTCAAATGCTTTGGAGAATTTTGTGGAAGCCTCGAAACCATAGTTGGCGACAGCCCGGAAAACGGCTCCTTTGTTTTGGAGGGTGGGTGAGGGGTTGTTGAGCGGGGAGCTTTCGATCTGCGGGTTGATGACGGTGAGCTCGCCGGTTACGGGATCGATTGCCGTATCCCCGCCGGTCTGGTTCACGAACGATCCGCTCTCGCTGTAGTAGGTTCCGCGAATGCCGACACGGGGGGAGAGAGATAGCCATCCGAACAGGGTTTTGGGAAGCGACCACTGGTGGTAGGTGTCGAAGCGCACGGCCCCGTAGTCGGGAAATTCGGTTTCGCCCGATGACGGGTTGTTCGAGAACATGCGGCGGAGGTTGGCGACTCCGGTTTCCCCGTCGTAGTTCACCGGCGTCCCGAAGAACTCCAGCTGCTTGAAGTCAAAAACGAATTCCGGGAGGCGCTCGGTGACGTCCTGGAAATCGTTGACCTGCCAGCGGGCGAGAAGGTTCAGGGTGTAGAACTCGTTCCACTTGGTGACCGCCAGAACGTTGTCCGGCTGCGGGTCGACCCGGAATTCCGCAGGGTAGAAGTCCTCAAGGAAGTCCACGTCGCTGAGGACATTGATGTCGGCGGTGGCGTAGATGTCGTCGGTGAGGAAGAGTCTTTGCTGGAAGGAAACCCGGTAGCGGCTGGTCGTGCGGGTCTCCGCCGGTTCACCGGGGGCATCGATGCTGGTGACGTCCGTGGTTTCAAAGACGTAGTCGCTGCGCAGCTTTCCGTAGCTCCGGTTGTCCTTTCCGTAGAGCATGTCGAGATCGAGGCCGATCGAAGGGCCGAACTTGTCCCTGTATTCGACCTTGGCCGTTGCGGTGACGCCAGTGACCACCGGGAAACTGTAAGCCGTGAGAAGGTAGGCCCCCCAGCGGGAGTCGTAGCCCGGCAGGAACTGGAAGCCGGTGTTGTTGATATTTGCAAACAGGTAGGGGAACCAGAAGATCGGGGTCTGGCCGATATAGAGGGTCGAGTTTGAGATGACGACCCGGTCCTCGGCATAGATTCTCATCGAGCGGGTCTTCACATGGAAGTCCGGCTGCGAGTTGTCGTCAGTGGTAAACACCCCGTCCTTCACACGGAATTCCCGCTGCGAGAGCGCCCGGAAATTGAACGCGTGGAAGAACATCGGGTCGTTCGAACCGGAGAGCTCCAGCGCACGCATCTGCTTGGTCTCGAGGTTGAACAGCGAGCGCTGGCCGGTCAGAACCTGCTGGGGCGTGTAAACCCGGATGTTCCCCACGAGGAGGACGTCGCGCGTCTCGGGGTTGTATTCGGCGTAATCGCAATAAATGCTGTATTCCCCGTAGTGGATCTGGACGTTATCCTCAGCGATCGCGACGCCGCCTTCAAAACGGGTGTTTCCGTCCGCCGTGATTTCAACCGGGAAATCCCCGAAACTCCCGAACTGCGCCTGGAGCGCGGACAGGGACAAGGCAACAAAAAAACAAACGGCGGCGGCTTTCCTCATGAAAGCTTGGAAAGTAGAGGGCTGCCGCAGCCGATCAAGGACAAAATGTGGCTCCGGAGGAGGCGGGCGAGATCAAAAACCGGGGGAGGATCCAAGGCAGGGCAGACCTCCGGGCTGTCCGGGGCAGCGGGCCGGGAAAGCCCCTCCCTATCAATCCTTGCAATCCAACCGCCCCACCATTCCCGACCCCCATTTTTGTTGACATTGAATTTGAGGCAAGGACTTTTCAAGCATGGAAGACGCAGGTCTCACTGGGAAACGCGGTTTTTTGGGTTTCTTCCGGGCATCGCTTTTGGTGCTCGGAATGAGCTCCGTTTTCGCCTTCCCGGCCGCGGGACAGGACACGCAGGCTGTTGCCGGGGTTCTGCCCGGGCCGGCGCCCGGCGAGGCCCGGAAGATCGCGTTTGTTTTCGATGACGGTCCGCTTTCTGAGACCACTCCGCAATTGCTGGACTTGCTGAAGAAGTTCGGAATGCAGGCGACATTTTCTGTCTTGGGAAAGAACGTGGAGGCTTTTCCTGATATCGCAAAGCGGATGGTTGCGGAGGGACATGAGATCGTCAACCAGACCTATTCCCACCCGGATCAGGAGGCTATTAGCTATGAGGATTTTCTGGCGGAACTCGAGCGTGCGCAGGAGGTCATCCGGAAGCATACCGGCGCCTCCCCCGTCTATTTCTTTCCCCCGTATGGGAAGCTTCGCGACGACCTGCTGGAGCTGGTGCGCTCGAGCGGATATCTGATCCTGGAGCCGACTTTGGATTCCGGAGACTGGCGTTCCCCCCCTCACGGCGAGGTGACCCGTGTGGTGCTGGAAGGGGTGACCCCGGGTGCCATCATCTTGTTTCACGACAGTTTTCCCAAGTCGGTTGCGGAGATTCCCGGCATTGTCGAAAGTCTGGAGCAGCGGGGATATCGCTCGGTCACGCTCTCCGAACTTGTTCCGGGTGCAAACAAGGGCAGGTGACGGGATGGGTTTTGCCTGGGGAGGGACGACCTCCGTGCCGCCCGATTTTTTGGAGTGGAAAACTGGTCGACGCAGATGGCTCGGCGCTCTCCGGACCGGTTCGAAGGCGCGAGAGGACCGGGATCAACTCTCCTGGATATCCACCTCCACCGCCAGGAAGTGGGTGATTTTTCCGGCCTTGTTGATGATGGGTGATACCAGGGCCGACTCCCAGAAGAGCTCCCCGTTTTTCTTCCGGTTGTGGAACCGCCCGCGCCATTCCCTCCCGGACGTGATGGCTTCCCACATCTCCCGGTAGGTATCCGGAGGGGTCTCCCCCGACTTCAGGATGCGCGGGTTTTTTCCGATGGCCTCACCGGGCGGATACCCGGTCAATGCGGAGAACCTCGGGTTCACATAGGTAATGATTCCTTCGGGGTTGGTGATGGCGATTGAAACCGGGCATTGTTCGACGGCCTGGGAGAGCTGGAGCAACTGCTCGTCCATGCGGTTGCGGTCCGAAACGTCCCGCAGCAATGCGAGAAGGAGGCGGCGGCCGTAAAGTTGGAGCCGCGAGACCGAGGCGTGAACCGGCACTGTGTTTCCGCCGCTGCGGATGACTTCCAGCTCGCAACCTTTCGTCCGGCCGATGGCGGCAGCAGCGCGCAGTGCTCCGATCCCGCCAGGAGCGCTTTCAGGTGCGAAAAGAATCGACTGGTTTGCCCCGAGAATCTCTTCGCGGGGGGTTCCGAGAAGGATCTCAGCCTGGGCGTTCGCATCGATGATCCGACCCGATTCTTCCTCGATCACGATCGCGGCATCGCTCATGGCCTCGAAGAGATGGCGGTATTTATTTTCGGAAGAGCGCATGATTTCTTCCGCCTCACGCCCCGCCCTGCGGTCTGCGGCCTCGCGAAGCTCGCGCTCGACCGCCGGGCAAAGCCGGGCAAGCCGGCTCTTGATCACATAGTCGTGGGCTCCGGCCTTCATGGACTCCACCGCCGCCTCCTCGCCGATCGTTCCAGAGACGAAGATGAACGGGAGGTCCAGTCTGCTTTCCCTGAATATCTTTAATGCCTCGCTTCCGCTGAACCGGGGAAACGTGTAATCACAGAGGACGACATCCCAAGTCCCCCGTTCCAGCGCTTCCCGGAAAGCCTCCGGCGTCTCGACGCGCTCGGTTGTGACATCGTAGCCGCCCTTCCGGAGTTCCCGTATGAGCAGACGGGCATCCTCCTCGCTATCCTCCGCGATGAGCGCCTGAAGAGGGGTGCTCATGAGCGGGGAGCGGTCTCTGGCGGGGGTTCGTTAAGAAGCAGCCAGTAAAGCTCCAGCTCGCGGACAGCCTCGGTGAACTCTCCGAAGTCCACCGGTTTGCGGATGTAGCTGTTGGCACCGTGGTCGTAACTCTTCAGGATGTCCGTCTCCTCGTTCGAGGAGGTCAGGACCACGACAGGGAGCAGCTTCAGCCGTTCATCCGCCCGGATCTGCTGCAGGGTTTCCAATCCGTCCAACCGGGGGAGTTTGAGATCGAGCAGGATGACGGAGGGGAGGGTTCCTGTTCCTTCCGCCGCTGCGGTGCAGGCGCGGTCGAGGTATTCCATCGCCTCCACGCCGTCGCTCACGACCACCAGCTCGTTGGCGATCTTGTTATCCCGGAGGGCGCGCTTCGTCAGCTTGACGTCGTCGGGATTATCTTCAACCAGGAGGATTGTTTTCATGGTTCTGTTCCGGTTTGGGAATGGAGAAATAGGCAGTTGCACCGCCTCCGACACGTCCTTCGATCCAGACTTTTCCTCCGTGGCGGTGGATGATCCGCTGCACGCTGGCGAGGCCGATTCCGGTGCCGGGAAACTCGCTTGTCGTGTGGAGCCGCTGAAAAGCGCCGAAAAGTTTCGGCGCGTATTTCATGTCGAAGCCGACTCCGTTGTCCCGCACGAAGAACAGGGGGTTTCCATCCCGGACTTCCCGGCCGAACCCGATGCTTGCATCCGGCCGCCTTCCCGTGAACTTCCAGGCGTTCCCGATGAGGTTTTCCAGGACGACCCGCATCTGGCCCCCGTCGGCGAGCACGATGCATCCGGCCTCGATCTGAAAATCCACTCCGCGCCCCGGCTCGAGCTTTTTCAAATCGTCGGCCACGCTGGCGGCCAGCGCGCTCAGATCCACCGGGAGCAGGTGGAGCTGGGTGCGGTTGAGGCGCGAGAGCTGCAGGATGTCGTCGATCAGGCGGGCCATGCGCTGGCTCGCGCTCCGCACGATCCGCAGGTTTTCCTGGCTGGCCTCATCGAGCTTGCCGGCGCAATCCTCGAGCAGGATTTTACTGAATCCATCGATGCTGCGCAGCGGGGCCCGCAGGTCGTGGGACACGGAGTAGGCGAACGCCTCCAGTTCCTTGTTTGCCGATTCCAGCTGTGCGGTGCGGGCGGTGACCCGTTGCTCGAGATCTTCGTTGAGCTTCTGGATTTCCTCCTCAGCCCGCCTGTGCTCGATGACGACGCTGGTAAGCCCCGCCATGGATTTCATCAAACCCAGATCCCGGTCGGTTGGTGCGTAGGGGACCCTGTGATATATGGCGAATGTCCCAAGCACGCTTCCCTGGCTGCTGATAATCGGTTCGGACCAGCATGCGGCAACGCGCGCCCGCATTGCGAGGTCACGGAAGGCCTCCCAGAAGGGATGGGTCTGGATGTTCTCCACCACGACACGCTTTCCGGAAAATGCCGCAGTGCCGCAGGAGCCGATCCCCTGGCCGATGGGCATGCCGTGGATCGTCTCGTTGTAAAACTTCGGCAGGCTTGGTGCGGCGCCCAGAAGCAGGCGGCCCGCCGACTGGTCCAGCACCAGAATGGAGGCGATGAGCCCCCTGTTTTCCTCCTCGATATGCAGGACGATCCCCGTCAGGATTTCGTGAAGGGAGATCCCCTTCGTGAGGTCCTCCATCACCTTGACCCGCATGCGCTCGCGTTTTTCCAGCATCCGTCGTTCTGTAACGTCGCGGGCGACAGTAGAAGCACCAACGACTTTCCCTAAAGCGTCTTTTATGGGGGAGATGGTGAGGGAAACATTGATGAGCTTCCCATCCTTGCGCACGCGGGCCGTTTCGAAGTGCTCGATGGACTCCCCTCGCTTCAGCCGCTCCATGATCCCGTCCAGTTCCTTGCGAAGATTCGCGGGAACCAGAACCGATATAGGTCGACCCACAATCTCATCCGCCCGGTAGCCGTAAATTCTCTGAGCTCCCCGGTTCCAGCTGAGAATTTTCTCGTCCAGGGCGATTCCGATGATCGCATCATCCGACGACTCCACGATGGAGGCCAGATGCAGGATTTTTTCCTCCGCCAACTTGACTTCGTGGATGTCCGTGCAAAGCCCCACCCATTCTCTGATGTCACCGGCCAAATCGATGACGGGCACCCCGCGTGCTGCGAAATGGCGGTATTGGCCGTCGTGCCGCCGGAGGCGGTATTCGATTTTGTAGGGCGAGCGGTCCTCCACTGCCTGCTTCCAGACGGCAAGCGTGCGGTCAAGGTCATCGGGATGGATCGCCTGGGACCAGCCCGAACCTTTGAATTCCTCGTATGTCTGCCCCGTGTAGGCACGCCATGCGGGGATGTCATCCCTCACGAGTCCCTCCGGTGTTGTGGTCCAGACGATTTCCGAGAGGGCGGTGACAAGGGATCGGAAGCGGGCCTCGCTTTGACTCACGGCGCTCATCGCGCGTTCGAGGTCGGTGACATCGCGCGCTGCCGCAAACACACCCACCACATCGCCGACCTTGCTGCGGTAAAGCGAGGCGTTGTAGAGCACGGACATCACCGTTCCGTCCCGGTGACGCAATTTCAGCGGGAAATCCCACACTTCGCCTTCGCGAAAGACCTGCTCATACCCTTCCCGGGCTTTCCGGGGTTCGGTAAAATAGTCCGAGAAATCCGTCCCGACCAGTTGTTCCCGTGCGCGGCCGGTCGCCTTTTCTGTGGCGGTGTTGACGTCGGTGATTTTTCCATCCGGTCCGATGGCCACAAGCGGATCCAGGCTGGCCTCGATCAGTCTCCGGTTGTAACTGCCGGCGACCCGCAACGCCTCCTCCGCGAGCTTGCGATCCGTGATGTCCTGGACAGTGCCCACCATCCGAAGCGGCCTGTTCTCCTGGTCCCGGACCAGCGAGCCGCGGCCGTAGAGATACTTGAAGCTTCCATCGGGCTGCATGGCCCGAAACTCGATTCCCCCGGGCTTTTCATCCTCCTTGCAGGCACGGAGCCACTCCTGCATCAGGGCAAGGTCGCCGGTGTGGATCAATAAAAGGAACGAGTCGATGGTGAGGACAAACGATTCGGGAGAAACCCCGTAGACGCGATAGGTTTCATCCGACCAAACAACCCGGTTCGTTGACAGGTCAAGAAGCCAGCTTCCGATGCGTGCAGCCCGCAGGCATTCGGCCATTAGGAATTCTTCCTCCCTGCTGTCCGGTGGAATGTTGCTTTTACCTGCCGCGTTCATGGGGGGCTTTGTCCGGGACCGGCAGAAGCCGTCTTGAGGCGATTGCGGGCATCCCTGGAAGCTGCTTTTGCCGACGGAGAGACGGGATGCGGCACCTCATCGGGGCACACTACTTCCGGGCGCAGGACAAGGCCAGCTCAAATGAGGCCTCCCGCTGCAGGACTGGGGTGCAGGACAAATTTCTGATGACTCAAGAGAGACGATTACTCGGATAATTGTCTGGAAGAACGCAAGTCACTGAGCCACAACGTGGCTAGATCTTGGAGCCCAGGGCTGCGAATGGAGCGCAGCGACATCGCCTGCCGCAGGCAGCCCGGAGGGCGGCGCCAGAGGACGCCGGCAACCTACCCTGGGAATATGGCAGTCCATATATCAACCCTGAGGGGGTTGCCTCAGTCCCACATATATCGCTCGTCAAAGGCAACTCCGTGCTTTTCCAGAAACGCACGAAACTCATCCTGAAAAGAAACCTTGGCATGGTGTTCCGGCTGGTTTTCGATGTAAGTGCGCACGGCCTCAAGATTCGATGTGCTCACGGAAAAAGCCCCGTATCCCGCCTGCCACGCAAACTTTGCAATATGCGGGAAACGCTCTTGGATCCAAAGGTTGGAACCTCGCTTGAGTTCTTTCACCAGATCGGCTTGAGAAACGCTGCGACCCAACTGGATCAAAATGTGGACATGATCGGAAATTCCACCGATCAAAATGGGCGGGCAATTGAGTTTTTTGGCGATTCCTCCGAGAAAAGCGTGAACTTGTCCACGAACGCCATCGTCCGACAAAAATGGAAACCGGTCTTTTGTGGAGAAGACGATGTGCACATAGACGCTGGACAACGATTGGGACATGAGAACGGGATACAACCCCGATGGGGTTGATCGGGGTTGTTACAATACCCAAGGTAGCTTCGCAACCCTGGGCTGAGAGATTTCAGCCCCTTCGGGGAATTCTCAGAAGAAATTTGTCCTGCACCCCACCCGCTGCAGGATGCAATAATTCGCTATCCGAAACGCGGCGTTTCAGATAGTGGAGATGAACCTCAGCCGATGGCTGACTCGTGGATCATGGACCAAGCGCTCCGAATTTTATTCATCGAGGACAGTGCGGCCGACGTGAAACTCGCCGAACATTCGCTGCGTCATGAACGCATCGGGTTCGTTTCCCACTGCGTGCAGAACGCCGCGGATCTTTCACTCGCCCTCGAGGAGTTTCCTCCCGATGTCATCATCTCGGACTACGCATTGCCGGACTACGACGGGCTGAGCGCGCTCAGGCTCTGCAAACAGGTCCGTCCGCATGTCCCTTTCATCCTTCATACAGCTGCGCTGAAGGATGAGGCGGCGGTCTTCTGCATCCGGGCCGGGGCCGATGACTATGTGCTCAAGCAGAATCTCGAGCACCTGCCTTTCGCCGTGAAAAATGCGCTGGAGCGGCGCCGGGCGCAGGCAAAATTGATCCTGCTCTCGCGGGCCGTCGAGCAGAGCAGCGCCTCCATCGTCATCACGAACGTTTCCGGCACGATCGAATACGTCAACCCGAAGTTCCTTGCAGTGACGGGCTTCTCCCTCGAGGAGGTGGTGGGGCAAAACCCGCGCATTCTGAAGTCCGGCAGGCAGCCTGCGGAATTTTACTCCGAGATGTGGAGGAAGATCTCCGCGGGCGAGGATTGGAGCGGGGAAATGGAAAACAGAAGGAAAAACGGGGAGATCTACATCGAGTCGGCCACCATTCATCCGATCCGCGACGAGCAGGGAGCCGTCACGCATTATCTTGCGGTGAAGGAGGACATCACCGCGCGCCGGCATGCCGAGGAGCGAGCGGCAAGCGAAAGCACCCTGCTCAGCGAGTTGATCGCGGCGATTCCCGACAAGGTTTACTTCAAGGATACCCGGTATCGCTTTCTGAAAGTGAACGACGCCGTGCTCCGCGGCTTCGACAAAACTCTGTCGGAGGTGATCGGTCACACGGATATGGAGCTTGGCCCAAACGAGTCCGCCAACAAGTCCCTTGCCGACGACCGATATGTCATCGAGACCGGTGAGGCACTCATCGGCATCGAGGAGCAGGAGGTGATGCCCGACGGCAAGGTGCGGTGGTTCTCCACAACCAAGGTTCCCCTCCGCGATTCCGCCGGACAAATCATCGGCCTCATGGGCATCACCCGCGACGTGACAAATCTCAAGACGACCGAGAACCGGCTGAGGGTATCAAACGACCAGCTCAAGGATTCTCTGGCGCGCTCCCGCGAGCTCGCCGATAAGGCCGAGTCGGCAAACCGGGCGAAGAGCGAGTTTCTCGCGAACATGAGCCACGAGATCCGGACCCCGATGAACGGGGTCATCGGGATGACCGACCTTCTCATCGAGAGCGGCCTCGGAGCGGAGCAGATGGAATATGCCGAGTCGATCCGCTCGTGCGGCGACACTCTCCTCTCTCTCATCAACGACATCCTCGACTTTTCCAAAGTGGAGGCCGGGCAGCTCGTGCTCGAAAACCTTGACTTCGACATCCGCGCGACGCTCGAGGACACCATCGAGATCCTGGCCTTCAAGGCCCAGGAGAAAGGGCTGGACACCGCCTGCATCGTCTCGGATGACGTGCCGGAATTCCTGAGCGGTGACCCTGGCAGGCTCCGGCAGATCCTTTTCAACCTGGTCGGCAATGCGATCAAGTTCACCGCAAGGGGAGGGGTGTCGGTCCATGTCGATTGCATCGGACGGACGGATTTGTCCACCACACTTCGGTTCAGCGTGGCGGACACCGGGATCGGAATTGCCGCGGAGAAGCAGGCGGCGATCTTCTCGAAATTCACCCAGGCGGACACCTCCACGACGAGGGAGTTCGGCGGAACGGGTCTCGGCCTTGCGATCAGCCGGCAGCTCGTCCATCTTTTTCACGGGGAGATCGGGGTCAGGAGCGAGGAGGGGAAGGGGGCCGTGTTTTTCTTCACTTGCCAGTTTGAGAAGTCCTCCTCCCCCCCGACGCAGCGGAACGAGGCAGATCTCTCCGGGGTGCGGGTGCTGGTCGCAGATGATTTCAAAACCAACCGGGTCCTCATGGGCAGGCTTCTGACGCGTTGGGGGTGCCGGTTCAATGAAGCTTCGGATGCGGTTTCCGCCCTGGCCATGCTCAGAGAGGCCGCACGGGAGGGCGATCCCTATGCGGCCGTCCTCTCCGACATGCACATGCCCGGAATGGACGGGGCGGAGCTCGGAAGGCAGATCAAGGCGGACGAGGAAATCAAGTCGGCCCGGCTTGTGATGCTGACATCTCTCGGCAAGCGGGGTGATGCGGAGCGGCTGGCGGGAGTGGGATTTTCCGGCTACCTTCCCAAGCCCATCCGCCCCGGGCTGCTGCGGAAATGCCTGGCCCTTGTTCTGGGAAGGGAAGAGGCCACGGGATCCGATCAGCAACTGATAACGCGCCACACGGTGGCCGAGACAAGCCGCAAGAAACTCCGCGTTCTCGTTGCGGAGGACAATTCGACGAACCGGATCGTCGCCATCAAGATGCTTGAGAAGCTCGGGCACACCGCGGACGCCGTGGGGAATGGAAGTGAGGCTGTTGAGTCCCTCAAGCGGATCCCTTACGACCTCGTCCTGATGGACTGCCAGATGCCGGTCATGGATGGTTTTGATGCCACCCGGACCATACGGAATCCGGATTCCCGGGTGAAAAATCACGCCATCCCGATCATCGCGATCACGGCGCATGCGATGAAGGGTGACCGAGAGCTCTGCCTCGAAGCCGGAATGAACGACTACCTTTCGAAGCCCGTGAATCCCCGCGATCTCGCGGCGGCCCTTGAGCGATGGGGCCCCCGGGGATCCCATATCAGCGATCAACATCCTGCACAACATCCCGCCGCTTCCGAGCTGGTGAAGACCTTCGATCTGGAGGGCTTCATCGAGAGGGCTATGGATGACCGGAGCCTTGCCGCCGAAATCGCCGAGGCTTTCCTTGCCGATACCCCTCCGCTTTTCGCCCAGCTCGAATCCTCGGTCTCCTCAGGGGATTCCGCAGCCGCCGGAAAATTCGCGCACACGCTCAAAGGCTCCAGCGCCAACATGGGTGGGGCGGCGTTCAGCCGGATCGCTGCACAGATGCAGGATGCCGGAAAGGCGGGGGACCTGGCGCTTCTGTGCACACTTCTCCCGGCAGCACGCACCGCCCTTCAAAGTCTGGTCGCTGCCATTGAAAAAGAATTCCGCTCAACCGGCAGCCAGACTTGAGAATCTTTCAGTTCCCCGCCGGACTTGGTAAAACCTACAGTATTTTCTGGAGGAAATTGTATCGAGGGGAAGAAAATCAATTGGTTTTGCGGAAATCTTACCAGCAAGAATCCTCCTCTGGCTTGAATCCTCTCCAGAAAGAGTGCAGGCCACTGCAACGAATGCTGCAGTGGCCTGCTGTTCCCCCCAGAACAATTATAATTAAGCAGGTGTCATGCCAACTTCACCTTTGAAGTGAGATTTTCGGAAAAGCGAGTTCTTTGGCTTTGGTTGAACTTTGTCAAAGAATTCCTGAGCCTCGGAAAAGGTCGGTGCTCGCGGCTATTTGTCCGGGGCATCAGGCATCACCGACCGGATTGAACCGGCCAGTGAATTGACGAACGGCTTGTGCATCTCATTCAGAAGAGTCACGACATCCCGGTCGGCTGTTCGATGGTCCCCGCCGCCCGGAAAGGGGGGCTGTGGGTCATACTCCGACAGGAGCTGCATTCCTTTGGCATAGAAGTCGCCACGGAAATGTCGAACGACCGCAAGTGCGAAATCCAGACCGGCCGTGACGCCGGCACCGGTGATCCGGTCGCGATCGAAGACAACCCTTTGATCGACGGGTTCAGCACCGAAGAGAGGGAGCAACTCCAGCGTCTGCCAGTGACTGGTCGCCTTGTATCCGTTCAGAAGTCCCGCCGCGCCGAGGAGAAGTGAACCGGTGCAGACGCTGCCGACCATCGAGGCCCCTGCGCCGATTTTTTTTATAAAATTCCGGGTGGCGGGATCTTCGATGGCCTTCAGCGTTCCGGAGGTCCCTCCTGGAACGATCAGCAGAGTCGGATTGGAAGGGCACTCCTCAAATGTCAGGTTAGGCACGATTTCAAATCCCGTCTCACACGGCACCGGTTGAGCGGATTTTGCCACAAATCGGACCGTTGCTCCCATCATGCCGGAGAGGATGTATTCCGGACCGACGGCATCGATCGCAGTGAATCCGGGGTAGATCAGGATCACGATGGTCTCGTTTCCCATCTTGAGCTGCGATTGTGGATCACAGAGCGGGGGCGGGGTGCTCGATTTCCGATCGCTGGCGAGCAAGCGCCTTGGAACCACGGTGGCCGCTCCGATGGCGGTAAGGGAGAGTAAAAAATTTCTGCGCGTAGAACAATTCATGTCATTTCAGTAGTAAAAGTTCCCCATCATATGGTCGATTTGAAGGTCTGATCCCTGAGCGCCAAACTTGATCTTTTTTGCTGGAAGCCAATCGGCGGACCCGTCCGACCAACCGCGGTGGATTCCATCCAGTTCCTCCTGGTGGAATCGAAAGTCCCTGTAAGCAAACAGGGTCGTGTAATGGAAGCATTCAAACCGACGGGGATCTCCGGTTTTGAACTCCCCCAGAATGCTGGCCCAGAGCACTCCCCTGCGCGTGTTTTTTCGATTGGCCGAGTGTTCCGGAAGCAGGAGGCTGGCCATGCCAGATACAACCATGTTGGATTCTTCGATGCGGCCCACGTAGAGGTATCCGGTGTAAACGCCGCCCCCCAATGTTATTCCTTCCGCATATCCCGAATCGCGGGCCATGGGGCAGTTGATCCACTTGGGCTGCTGTTTTCGTTTAGGCCAGGTTGTGACCGGCCCGGGCGGAAGCGGGAGGTTGCAGTAATCGGCTACGATTTTCAGGCGATCCCGCGTAATCGTGCTCGGCACGAATCCCTCCATCGGGGGGAATTCTCCCCGGTCTGCAAAATAGAGCGTATCTGCCAATACGAAGTTCCGCATGTTGTTCATACTATCTGTGCGCTTGGCTGTCCGGATCGTCTTGACCACCGCCGGCACGGTAAGGACAGCTAGGATGGAAATGACGACGACAACAACAAGCAATTCCAAAAGGGTGAACCCATAGCGTGGAGAGCCGCCGCAACCCGAACCCGAGTCGAGACTTCCTGAGCTTGACGGTTCCAATAGCATGCCGATGAGAAAATTGTGCCAACCGGACCGGCTTCACGCCCTTGCCGGAAGCCGGGCCGGTTGAGTCGCCAAAATCATCTCGCCTTCCAACAAACCCTGGCGCGGATTCCGCGAGCCCGCATGCAGCACAAGCCCACCAGAGCGAATACAAGAAGCAGGCTGGCAGCAGAAGGCTCGGGAACAACCGCAGCCGTCAAGGAAAAGGAACCGAAATCCGCTCCCAAACCGCTGCTGACAAGGTATGACAAGCCATCGGAAACCAGAAGATCTCCCGAGATGGAGAACGAGGAGCTGCCGGGTGTGATCGTCGCATTGGCAATATCGGCAAAGGCGACATTAGCAAAGTCGATGTTGCTGGTGAGGACGAATCCGGAAAGTGTTCCTCCGCCCCTGACAACACCCACGCGGCTCGGGCTGTAGCGCAGGGCAAAATCTCCAGAGAGGAGTGAACCGGGGAAGGAGCCCGTGAATCGCAGCATTCCCTCAAAGCCGATTTGTTCTCCGCCGCTGACAAATACACCGACATCCGATGTTGCAGCACCCCACGTGGCCGACACATTCAGGGGATCGACATCAAGGGTTGTGTTTTGAAGCGTGCGCCCGGCAGGGCTCACGACGGTTGCCGGATTTACTGCCATACCGATATTGGGAAGAGTAAAGTGGAGCCCGGGATCCACTAATAGATTCGCCCCGGGTGTGCTGTTGTCAAAAAGGGCATCCAGGGTGTTGATAGGCGTCGCGGATCCTAGTGCTGACATGTCCAGCGTCAGCACAGAACTGGATGAGCCGAAGTTGAGCGTCGCAGCATTTCCGGATGTGGGAGACGTGAACAGTGCCAGAGTGAGTAGGGTCACAAGAGGAAGTGTTGTTGAAAAGGAACCGATTGAGATTTTTCGAGAGTTGGTTTTCATAAAATGCGTTTTTCTAATGCTTCGCGCGCCGGGAGAGGCCCTGTGCGGATGCACAGGTTTGGTTTGGTGCCTCCCCGGAGAATCCCGAAGCGGTGTCCGTGGATCGGACAGGATTCTCCGCGCCGTGTGTGGTGGGCCGGGCATCGTGCCCGGGTTCCAAATCGCATGAGCAGGATGCCCATGCCACGTGAGTGTTGCGCTACGCCGCTATGGGGACAGGCGGTGGAGGAGACGCGGGACGGGCGGAGGCCGTCTCGTCAACAACGGGGGGGTAAGAAAAATGTGCTTCCGGGGGGAGCGGGACCTCCCGCACGGATCGCTCGAGAAACTTGTCGATCTTCTGGTCCGCCTTGACGGTCGCGGGCAGCTTGGATTCTTTCTGACGGCCATCCTCGATCGTCCGGCACATCTGGCAGGGCGCTTTTCCCCCGAATGTCTTGAGGACCGCGCTGCCGATGGATCCGTTCTGCGAGTATTCGATCAGCATCCCTGTCCAGGCGACGCTTTGCAGGACGGCCCAATGCCCGCCGGCGATGGAAAACATCGCCAAAAAAAGCAGTGGATATCCCGTGGCCCGCAGCATGTTTTTTTAGTGCCGGTTTTCTTGATCCCTGTCAATGGATTTCACCGGACTGCCCATCGGAGTTTTGCGGAGGTGGCGCGGGGGTTTGAGCGGCACTCCTCCGGAGTCGGACGCGTCACGTTGCCTGCGATTTTGGAATAAACTCCAGCGCGGAACCCTGATTGGAAGGCCTTTTTGACGCGGCGGTCCTCGCCCGAATGGAAGGTGAGGATCACGGCGCGACCGCCGGGCTTCAGGCAGGCGGGCAGATTGCGGAGAAGCGCATCGAGAGCGGAAAATTCCTCGTTGACCCCGATGCGGATAGCTTGAAAAACGCGGCGCACGGATTTTTCAACATCGTCAGCCGGCATGGAAGCCAGCGCGGAGCGGACTGCATTTGCGAGGTCGGTGGTGAGCTTGAAATCTTTTCCGGCCAGGGCGGGAGCGATTTTCCCGGCGTGCGGTTCGTCGGCATTTTCCCGGAGCAGGGCATCCAAGGCAGGGGGTTGGATCTTTTTCAGAAAGCACGCAGCGGAGAGCCCCCGCTGGGGATTCATCCGCATGTCGAGGGGGCCGGGGTTCTTCGTCGAAAATCCGCGGACCGGGGTGTCGAGCTGCATGGACGAGACTCCGAGGTCGGCCAGGATACAGTCCGCTCCCAGAATTCCCTCTGTGGCCATCGCCGCCGGGAGTCCTGCGAAATTGGATTTTCTGATCCGGCATGTCCCTGCGCCAAGCGATGCCAGCCGGGCTTCTGTCCTCGGCAGTTCAAACGGATCCACATCGAGACCGAGTAGGAGTCCGCCCGGTTGAATGAGCGGGAGCATTGCCGAGGCGTGACCACCGTGCCCGAGCGTGCAATCAACAACCGTTTCGCCCGGCCGCGGACGCAGGACCTCGAGAATCTCCTCCACCATGATGGGAACATGTGACCCGGCGGGAGTTTTTCCCGAGGCCAGAACTTTTGCGACGGTTTCCGGCCGGCCCTCGAGTTCCTTGTATTTCTCCTCAAACCGGCGCGGGAATTTGCCGGAGTAGCGCGGCCGCCGTCGATGAGGGGGTAATTGCCCCATCCCATCATCTACTTTTCCCTGCGGGCCCTGCGCCTTCTCGTGAGGAGTCTCCGGGCTCAAAGCTCGTTGTATTTTTTGTTCGAGCCTTTGGCCTTGTCGACCGGGTAGCGCATCTCATTCCGTGCGAGCTTCGCGCGGATGGCTTCCGGCAGGCTCACGTTACAATTGTCCGCGAGTTCGAAGAGGAGGATCGCGATGTCGGCCATCTCCGAGGCGAGTTCGTCCCTGCGGTCGGCGACCCGCTGGTCCGACTGCTCCGGGCTTTGCCAGACGAAATGCTGGAGCAACTCTCCCGCTTCGGCGGTGATGGCAATGGCAAGTTCCTTGGGATTGTGGAATTGTTTCCAGTCCCGAGCATCGCGAAAGGCGCGGATCTCGGCTGTCAGGGATTCAATGCTGGTCGGCATGTAGAATATCCTAGCCGGAGGCGGGCTTCACCGACAACCTTCGAGTCCGTTTGCACGGTAACAGGAAGAGGGAAGGAAGAGGTCAGCCTGCCCCTACGGACAAGATTTTTTGCGCAAAAACCGGGTTGATCTGATTCAGCTTGATGCTCACGTGCCGAAATACCTGTCCCCCGCATCCCCGAGACCCGGCACGATATAGGCTTTGTCGTTGAGTTCAGGATCCAGCGCCGCCAGGAAAACCGGGACATCCGGGTGACGGGAAGTGAAAAGCTCGACGCCCGGCCGCGCGCCGATGAGAGCGAGCACACGCAGGCATTTGGCTCCGGCGGCCTTTAATTGATCCACCGCATCTGCGGCGCTCTGGCCGGTTGCGAGCATCGGGTCCACGAGAAAAATGTCCGCCCCCTCGAGCGGCGGAGTTTTGAAGTAATAGCTTTGCGGTTCAAGTGTGTTCTCATCGCGGTAGAGCCCGACGTGCCCCACCCGGGCCTCGGGAAAAACCTGGAGCAATGCCCCCGTCATGCCCAGGCCGGCGCGGAGGATCGGGATGATCACGAGCGGCCGGGCAAATTCATGCCCGGTGCAGCAGGCGAGGGGCGTTTGCAGCGGAAACTCCCTCAACGCCAGATCGCGGGATGCCTCGACGCCCACAATGACCGCCAGCTCCCGCAATGCCCGGCGGAAATCCCCGAGGGAAGTCTCCCGGTTCCTGAGGCGGGCGACGCTGACTTTCACCAACGGATGCTCCACAACCTGACACCCTGAAATCATGGAGACTTATGCTAAGCAAAATCCTGCCGTTTGCACAGAACCTTCGCGTCGATTTGGGACGGTCGCTATACCACGCGATTCTTCGGCAACGCCTTCGCGACCGGGAGCACGGCTTGAGTGTGGAACTGACGGGCCAATGCCTGCGGCGTTCGAACTGGTCGGCATGAAGATTATCCTAGCCGGAAACGGGGCTCACGGACAACCTTGCACTCCATGGAGGGACACCATCATCACGGGCATGGGGAAAGGCAATCTTTCGGGAATGCCTTCGCAATCGGGATTTTGCTCAACACGGTTTTTGTCATCGCGGAGGTTCTGATCGGTTTTCGCGTGGACTCCATGGCGCTCGTGGCCGACGGCGTCCATAATTTTGCGGATGTCATCAGCCTGGTTCTGGCCTGGGTGGGATACTGGTTCCAAAGCCGCAAGCCATCCGGCCGGTTCACATACGGGTATGGGGCGGTGAGCATCCAGTCCGCCGTGATCAACGCGTTCCTGCTTGTAGCCGCGGTGACGTTGATTTTCTGGGAGGCGATGAACCGGCTTCGCCATCCGGAGCCTGTTCCGGGCGGGATCCTGATGGTTGTTGCCGGCATCGGGATCCTTGTCAATGGAGCCACGGCGATGCTCTTCATGAAGGGAAGCAAGGGGGATGTGAACATCCGGGGAGCGTTCGTTCACATGACGGCGGATGCCGGAGTCTCGCTCGGGGTTGTCCTGGCCGGAGGAATCGTGTTGGCAACAGGCTGGACGATCGTGGACCCGTTGGTGGGAATCGCCATTGCGGCGATGATCCTTCTGAGTTCCTGGGAACTGGTCGCCGAGTCGCTAAACCTCGCGCTCCATGCCGCTCCGAAAAGCGTGGACATGGCAGCGCTTCGCGAATGGCTGCTTTCCCGCCCGGGAGTCGCAGGCATTCACGACCTCCATGTCTGGCCTCTCAGCACAAACAAAACGGCTCTCAGCGCCCATGTGGAGCTCTCCGGCGTGACCGATACCGATGCATTCCTCCATGAACTCTCCCACGGGCTTCATGAGGGGTTCGGCATCGGACATTGCACGGTGCAGACCGAATCCAGGCCCGGCGGATGCGGGCACGGGTGTTCCCGGCGGGAATAGCCGGAATCCGCTCCGCCCGGGAGGGCTCAAAACTGCATGATATCCAGCCTTGATCGTCCGCCCGACCCGGTCCAATACTTCCCGCTTACGTTTTGAATTTTTCCACATATCACAAACCAAAAGATGAGTGCGGGGTCTTCGGGATTTTCGGCCATCCGGACTCGGCCCTGCTGACCTATTACGGATTGTTTGCATTGCAGCACCGCGGGCAGGAGAGCGCCGGGATTGTTTCTGCAAAAGGGTCCGAGCGCGCGTTTATGTCCCACAAGGGCATGGGGCTGGTCTCACAGGTTTTCCCGATGGAGGAGCTCGACCGGCTGACCGGCACGCGCGCGATCGGGCACGTCAGGTATTCAACCACCGGATCCAGCAACAAAAAGAACGCCCAGCCGTTTGTCGTGGACACCGCCCGCGGGCAGCTGGCGGTCGCGCACAACGGAAATCTCGTCAATGCGGCCGCCCTCCGGACCGAGCTCGAGGCGCGCGGATCGATTTTCCAGACGACCGTCGACAGCGAGATTGTTCTCCATCTGCTGGCGCAGCCGCGCGGGACCGGCGGCGGGCTCGCGGCTCTCCGCCGCCTCGAAGGCGCGTTCTCGATCGTCCTTATGGGCGAGCACGAGATCATCGGCTTCCGGGATCCCCAGGGGTTCCGGCCGCTCTGCATCGGAAAAGTCGACGGGGCCTATGTCCTCGCCTCCGAGAGCTGCGCGTTCGATCTGATCCACGCCGAGTTCATCCGCGACGTGGAACCCGGCGAGGTTGTGATCATCGACAACAGCGGGCTGCGCAGCGAATGGCCGTTCAAAGCCGCCCGCAGCGCGTTCTGCATTTTTGAGTATGTGTATTTTGCGCGGCCGGACAGCAACGTCGGGGGCGTCAACGTCAGCAAGGTCCGCGCCGAAATGGGCCGGGAGCTGGCTCGGCGGCACCCGGTCGAGGCCGATCTCGTCGTGCCCGTGCCCGACTCCGGGATCTTCGCTGCGATCGGCTTCGCCGAGGAGCTGGGGATCCCGTATTACCCTGCCTTTGTCCGCAACCACTATATCGGACGCACGTTCATCCAGCCCACCCAGCTCATCCGTGATTTCAACGTCCGCGTGAAGCTCAACCTGATCCGCGAGGCGGTCGAGGGGAAGCGGGTGGTCGTTGTGGACGACTCGATCGTGCGCGGCACGACCGCCCGCACGCGCGTCGTCAACCTGCGGGAAAACGGCGCGAAGGAGGTCCACATGCGGATCAGCTGCCCTCCGCACAAGCATGCCTGCTACTACGGAATCGATTTTCCGGATCCCGAGAAGCTCATTGCGAACCAGTGCACGCACGAGGAAATCTGCAAGTATCTCGGCGCGGACTCGATCGGGTATCTCGACGTCGAGGGGATGGTCAAGGCGACCGGACGGCCGTTCAACGAGTTCTGCATGGCGTGCTTCAACGGCGACTACCCGGTGCCGTTCGATTCCGGTTTCGACAAGCTGATCATGGAGAAGCGGCGCGACAACGCCCGCCTGCTCGACCCGGATACCAACCGCCTCATCTGATTTATGCCACGCAAACAAAAAGCCTACGCCGCCGCCGGTGTCGATGTGGACCTCGGCAACCGCGTCAAGAAGGGGATCCACGCACTGGTCAGCTCGACGCACGGGCCGGAGGTGCTGGGGAAAATCGGGGGATTCGGCGGTCTGTTCCGCCCCGACTTCAAGGGCATGAAGGATCCCGTGCTCGTGTCGAGCGTGGACGGGGTCGGCACGAAGCTGAAGATCGCCTTTGCGACCGGGCGGCACGACACGATCGGAGAGGATCTCGTCAACCACTGCATCAACGACATCGCCGTCATCGGGGCGCGCCCGCTGTTTTTTCTGGACTACATCGCCGGCTCAAAGCTCGATCCTATCGTCTTCCGCCAGATTCTTAAAGGGTTTGCGAAGGCGTGCCGGGATGGTGGATGCGCCCTCATCGGCGGCGAGACCGCGCAGATGCCGGGGATGTATCACCCCGGGGAATACGACGTGGCGGGCACCATTGTCGGCGTCGTGGACCGGGCGAAACTCCTCGACGGCTCAAAGATCCGCAGGGGGGACGTCCTGATCGGCCTCAAGGGGAACGGCCTTCACACCAACGGGTATTCGCTCGCCCGCCATGTGCTTTTTGAAAAGATGCGCGTGCCGCTCGACCATCCGATTCCCGGCACGAAGACGACATTTGCGAAGGAACTCCTCCGCGTCCATCCAAACTATCAGCCGCTGATGGCCTCGCTGCCGTCCGGGCTGCTTCACGGAGCCGCGCACATCACGGGAGGCGGGCTGCTTGACAATATTCCGCGCGTTCTGCCGGAGGGCTGCCGCGCGGTGATCGACAGCCGCTCATGGAAAGTGCCGATCCTGTTCCACCTGATCCAGCATGGCGGGGAGGTCCCACAGAGGGAGATGTATCAGGTTTTCAACATGGGCATCGGCATGGTGCTTGTGGTTCCGCCCTCCCGCGCCTCCGAGGCCCTCCGCCTGACCAGGGGAATCCGGATCGGCGGGGTCGTCGAGGGCCCTCGCGATGTTGTGATCGAATGAGCTTGTGAAAATCTGGAAACGGAAGCCGGCGCTGGGGATTGGGATCGGGGTGGGCGTCCTCGGCGCCGTTGCGCTGGCACTCCGCTACGGGGTGCGCCGCGCCGCTCGCGAGCCGATTCCCGACTCGATCTCGCCCGCGATCTTTGCGACGAGGGTCGCGCGCACCGCCTTCGGGGAGATGATCTACCACGTGAGCGGATCCGGCGAACCGCTTGTCTTTCTGCACGGTGTCTTCCTTGGCGCCTCCTCCTACGAGTGGTCAAAGGTTTATCCGCGTTTTGTGATGGACCACGAGGTGATCGTCCCCGATCTGATCGGGTTCGGCGAGTCGGAGCGTCCCTCCACGCCGATGGATGCGGCCGATTACGCGGAGGCGCTGGCCGAATTTCTCCGCGAAGTTTCGCCGGACAGGAAGCCGATCGTCGTGGCCAGCGGCCTCACCGCCGGAATTTCTCTCCTGCTGGCCGCGCGACATCCGGAGCTCGTGTCCAGGCTGGTGGTCTTTCTTCCAACCGGCCTGAAGGAATCCGGGAAGTGGAGGGCGATGGGAATGCTGGCGCTGAGCGGAATTCCGGGGGTGAGCCGGTTTGTTTACCGGAACTACCTCGCCCGCGCGCCGTTCATCCGCGGCTGGCTCACCCGGTTCGCACTCGTTGACCCCGCCTCGCTGACCGACGAGATGGTGGAGATCCTGGCCACGTGTGCCCAGCAATACGGGGCTGAGTATGCGATTCTGGGATTCCTCCGCGGCCGCCTGGCGTTCGACATCGAGCGCCGCCTGCGCGATGTCGCGGCCCCGGTTCACATTCTGTGGCCCGACCGGGCCACCGGCTTCCCGACCGGAGGAGGGGAGGCCATCCGTGCCCGCATTCCACGCGCCTCGCTCGAAGAGCTCTCCGGATGTGGGATCCTCGCCGCGCTCGAAAATCCAGACCTTGTGACCGGGTCAATTTTCCAATTCCTGCGGGGTGACATTCCCGCAGTCGCCTGAAGGCGGCCGGTGATTTTCCCCTGTGTTTCGCCGGCGGTCTGTGATAAGCATCCCGCATTCGTAAAGTGAACGTATCCGATCTCCGTGAAATTCTTCAGTATGTGCCCCGGTTCCGGGAGCGCACGTTTGTTGTTGCCGTGGACGGCGAGGTCGTCGCCTCGGAAAACTTTTCCAATGTCCTGCTGGACATTGCGGTGCTCCGCTCGCTGAGCGTGCGGGTGGTGCTCGTGCATGGTGCGAGCCATCAGATCCAGCTGCTTGCCGCGGAGCGGGGGGTGAAGATTTCCAACTCCGACGGCATCGGACTCACCGACGCCCCCACGCTCCAGCTCAGCATCGACGCCGCCATCCGGCTCACGAACGAGATCATGGAGGGCCTCTCCTCGGTGGATCTGCGCGCGGCGTATATCAACGCGCTCATCACCCATCCGGCCGGGATCCTGGGCGGCGTGGACCAGCAATACACCGGCAAGGTCGAGCGGGTGGACGTGAAGGCGCTCAAGCTTCTGCTCGACGAGGGGATTATTCCCGTCGTGCCTCCGCTCGGCTTCGATGGGGAGGGCCGGACATACCGGGTGAACTCCGACAGCATCGCCGTCGAGATCGCCGAGGAACTGTCCGCCGCAAAAATTCTTTATCTGGCGCCGGGCAACGCCTTTTCCGGTGCAGCCGACCTGCCCCGCCAGCTTTCCGTGCCCGAGACGCAGGAGCTTTTGAAGAAGAGGCGCCAGGATTTTGCACCGGGTGTGGTCTCCAAGCTCGAGCACGGCGCGCGGGCGTGCATGCAGGGAGTCCCGCGGGTGCATGTGCTCAACGGAGGCGTGAACGAGGCGCTTCTCAACGAGGTCTTCAGCCACGACGGCATCGGCACGATGGTTTATTCCAACGAATACCAGCAGATCCGTAGGATCTTCAAAAAGGACGTCCGGGCGGTCATGTCGCTCATCCGGCAGTCGGTGAGAAACGAGGAACTCGTCCGCAGGAACCGCACGGAAATCCTCGAGCACCTCGAGGATTACTGGCTTCTCGAAATCGACCGCTCGCCGCTCGCCTGCGTCGCACTCCACCTCTATCCGGAGGAGTCCGCCGGCGAGCTCGCCTGCCTTCATGTCAGCAAGGCCCATGAGAATCAGGGGCACGGGAAAAAGCTCATGGCTTTTGTCGAGAACCTCGCCCGCGAAAAAGGTGTGAAGAATCTCTTCGCCCTCTCGACCCAGGCCTACAGCTACCTCCAGCAGAAGGGCGGCTACCACTCGGCGGACCCGTCGCAGCTCCCTGCCTGCCGGAGGGCCAAATATGAGGCCAGCGGAAGAAATTCCATGGTGCTACTGAAGACCCTGCGGTCCTGATATGCACCCTCCTCAGACCTGGTTCAACCTCGCCGTGGACGGCGCGGTCATTCTCGTTTACTTCGTCGGCATTGTCGGCATCGGCCTCTACGCGGCCCGCAAGAACACGAGCCTCAAGGATTTTGCGCTCGGCGGGCATTCGATCCCCTGGTGGGCGGTGCTGGCGTCGATCATCGCCGCGGAGACGAGCGCCGTGACATTTCTCGGTGCGCCCGCGGAGGGGTTCAAGACGCGCAGCTACTCCTACGCCCAGCTGGCGATCGGAACCATCATCGCGCGCATCATCATCGCCTGGCTGTTCATTGCGCCCTACTACAAATACAAGGTCGAGAGCATTTACGAGTTCCTGACCCTGCGGTTCGGGGAGCGGACTAAAAACATGGCCAGCGGGATTTTCCTGGCCACGCGGGTTCTCGGGATCGGCGTCCGGCTTTACCTCGGCGGCGTGATCATCGTCGTCATTTACCGGTATCTTTTCCCCGGTTCGGAGATCTCGATCTGGACGTATTTCTGGGGCATCGTCTTCGTCACATTCGTCACGACGCTTTATACCACGGCCGGCGGAATCAAGGCGGTGGTTTGGACCGACCTGATCCAGGCCTGCCTGATGATGGGGGCCATCCTCTTCTCGATCGTCGCCGTCTTCAATGACATCCCGGGCGGAATGCAGACCGTGCACGAGCAGCTCGCCGGGCAGAACCTCTCGATGTTCCAGACCGGATGGGACTCTGCGAAGCCGTTCGGTGACGCGCTCCGGGGGCTTCTGGAATCCGAATACACGATCGTCGCCGCCCTCATCGGCATCACGTTTTTCACCATGGCGACTCACGGGACCGACCAGGACATGGTCCAGCGCATGCTCACCGCGGAGAATACAGCCAAGTCCCGGCTTTCGCTCATCCTGAGCGGATTTGCGGATATTCCGATCGTGCTGTCATTTCTGACAGTCGGCATCCTTCTCTACGTGCGCTACCAGATCCACCCGGATGCATCGCTTCCGCCGGAGGACAACGAAATCTTCGCGCACTACATTGTCAACGAGATGCCTGTCGGGATTCGCGGCCTGATCATCGCCGGCGTCTTCGCCACCATGATGGGGTCCACCTCGGCGGCGCTGAATGCCCTGGCCACATCGTTCATCAAGGATTTCTACCAGCCATACATCCGGCCCTCGGGCACCGACAGGCAGGCGGTCAGCGCCGCGCGCTGGGCGACATCGATATTCGGCGTGCTGATGATTGTCGTCGCGACCGTGGCCGCCTACACCGTCCTTCACACGAACATCACCATCATCCCCCTTGCCCTCGGGATTCTCGGCTACAGCTACGGCTCGCTGCTCGGCGTCTTTCTTCTCGGGGTCCTGACGCGCGGAAGGGGCGACGACCGGGCAAACGTCTTCGCGATGATCTTCGGCATCCTCGCGGTGCTCGTGCTTTGCAAAATTCAAGTCCCGCTCTGGGAATCCCTGGATTCCGCGGGGCATGTGGTCAAGCAGAGCTTCCACTTCGGCATCCTTCTTCCCCCGTGGTGGCCGGGGATCGCCTGGCCTTACTACGTCTTCATCGGTTGTCTTGTCACCTTCGCTTTTGGGATTGTCTTCCCCACTTCCGCCGGGAAACTTCCGGGAGGGTCCGAGGAAATCTGATCCGGGAATTGCGGATGTTTTCCCCAAGTATTTCTCTTGCAATTCCGGGAAATTTGCGGAGTTGGGAATCGGGCGCCCGGGTTGCCCGCGAGCCCGCCGGATTTTTGATATTTTCAATCATCTCGAAACGAGCGACTTAAACAATTTTCCGATGCGCCTGAAAAATCCGCGCTTTTCTTCGAAAGAAAATCTGTAATTCTGAATCTCCCTCGGATCGCTGGATTGGGTGCGGTGTAACAGGGGGAAGGAATAACCAGTTGGTACAGTTATGATCACAGAATCAAACGACGTATGGGATGAGATTTCATCCAGGATTCGCGAGCGGGTGAGTGCCGACGGGTTTGAGCGATGGTTTTCCGACGTGAGCGCTTCTGTTTCCGGACAGGAGACGATCACTCTTTGCGTGCCGAATCCGATCCATCAATTTTTCATCGAGAGCAACTACCTTCCCATCCTCGAGGAGTCGGTCCGGGATGTTATCCCCACGGTAAAATCCGTTCATTTTTCCACAACCTCTGCCGGGGTCGAACCCGTTGTGAATCCGGTGCCGGCGGCCAAGGCCACGAGGGACAAATCCACGCCTGTTCCGGTCAACGGGATGAATTCCAGGAACACTTTCGAGTCCTTCGTCGTGGGGTCGAACAACCAGTTCGCCCACTCGGCGGCACTGGCCGTTGCCAAGTCACCCGCCCGCACCTACAACCCGCTTTTTGTCTACGGCGGCAGCGGGTTGGGGAAAACCCACCTCCTCCAGGCCATCGGGCACTACGTCATTTCCGCGAACAAGTCCGCGAAGGTCGTCTATCTTTCCAGCGAGCAGTTCACGAACGAGTTCATCGACGCGATCCAGCACGGAACGCTTGTGAAATTCCGCAAGAAATACCGCAATGCCGACGTCCTGATGATCGACGACATCCAGTTTCTTGCCGGCAAGGAACGCTCGCAGGAGGAGTTTTTCCACACCTTCAACGCCCTCCACGACGGACACAAGCAGGTCGTTCTTTCCAGCGACCGTCCCGCCAGCGAAATTGACAAGCTCGAGCAACGGCTCGTGTCCCGCTTCGAGTGGGGGATGACCGCCGAGATCCAGCCGCCCGATGCCGAGACACGGATCGCGATCCTGCGCAGCAAGGCAGCCGGGCTGAACATCGAGCTCGAGTCTTGGGTGATCGACTTTCTCGCCGACAAGATCCGCAACAACGTGCGCCGCCTTGAGGGGGCGCTCATGCGGGTGGCCTCCTACAAATCCCTCAGCGACCGCCCGATCACGCGTGAGGTCATCGAGAACCTCCTGCGCGACATCTTCCAGGAGCAGGCCCGGAAGTCGGTGACAATCGACCAGATCCAGCGCCGGGTCGCCGAGCACTTCGATGTCCGCCTCGCCGACATGACCAGCAAGCGCCGCCCTGCAAATATCGCGTTTCCGCGTCAGATCGCCATGTACCTCTCCCGCGAGCTCACGAAATCCTCCCTCAGCGACATCGGCGAGGCGTTCGGCGGGAAGGATCACGGGACGGTCATCCACGCGTGCAAGCTGGTCAAGAAGCGCATCGAAGACGACGAAAAGACACGCAGCGCGGTCAGCCTCCTCGACAACCAGCTTCAAAGATAGCTGGAGGAATCCGCGGAAGCAGATTGCGGGGACCTTCTGCTGGAAAGGGCCATGCGGAGGCCCGTCATTGACTGCGCCGGTAGCGGAATGGCATCGGGTCGTCCCCGGAGGGGGGGGAGGAAGATCCAGTTGCCGAGTGCTCAATTCTGGGCAACTATTGCCTCAGCGATAGATTGTGAATAAATCCAATCCACCATCCGAACCATCCGGGCAGGTCAGCCGCCGGGAATTTCTTCTCCGCGCCGGCGCTGCGGGCGCGCTGATTGCGGGTTCGGGGCTGGGTGGGCTTGCCTTGTGGCAGCGGCGGCATTTTATCCCCGGGTTTCAGGAAAAAGGTGGGCTACACCTGCCGAGCTACGCCCTGGCACCCGACCTGCTTTTGCCGGAGATGGTGATCGCGCACGGCGTCGATCACGAGAAAGTGATCCGGGCGGCGATCGGGGCTCTTGGGGGCATGGGCCGGTTCATCATCAAGGGCGACATCGTCGTGATCAAGCCGAACGTCGCGTTCGACCGTCCTCCGGCGCTGGCGGCAACGACCCATCCCGATGCCTTGCGCGCGGTGGCGCGGATGGTTCTTGAGGCGGGGGCCGCGAAAGTGCTTGTCGCAGACAATCCGATCAACAGCCCGGCCGGATGCTACCTCAAGAGCGGTTTGCTCGCGGTCGCCGACGAGCTCCACCTCGATCTGTTTTATCCCGAGACAAATTCCTTTGCTCCGATTCAGATGGATGGCGAGATCCTGCGGAACTGGTCGTTTTTCGACGCGCCGTTCAAGCGTGCGACCAAGGTCATCGGGCTCGCCCCCTGCAAGGACCACAACCTCTGCCATGCCTCGATGACGATGAAGAACTGGTACGGGCTTCTCGGCGGACGCCGGAACCAGTTCCACCAGCATATCCACAGCATCGTTTCGGATTTCGCGCTCATGATAAAGCCGACGCTCGTCGTGCTCGACGGGATGAACGTTCTCATGAAAAACGGCCCGACCGGAGGCCGGCTCTCGGATGTCAAGCAGATGGGAACGGTCGTCGCGGGGACCGACATGGTTGCCGTGGACAGCTACGGATATACGAACCTGCTCGGGCGCGACATCGCCGGGCTCACCTACATTCACAAGGCAAACGATCGCGGGCTCGGGAACATGAACTGGAAACAGGCCCGCTACAAGGAAGTCCAGGCATGAAGATCCGGACCGCCCGCCGAATCTCGCAGGTTTTCTTTTTTGCGCTCTTCACGTTTTTCGTCGTGGTGACCGACCTGAGGTATCTGGGCGGCTATCCGGTGTCTCTGTTCCTCGAGCTCGATCCGCTTGTGGCTTTTGCGACGGCAATCACGACGCATACGATCTACAAGGGCCTGCTCTGGAGCCTGCTTCTCATCATCCCGACCGTTTTGCTCGGCCGCGTGTTCTGCAACTGGATCTGCCCCTACGGCATCCTGCACCATTTCATCGGGTGGGTATTCGGCAAGGGCCGTACCTCGGATCCGGTCCGCATCGAGTCGAACCGCTACCGCAGCATCTACCAGATCAAATACATCATCCTCATCGCGATGATCGTGGCCGCCATCTTCGGGACGCTTCAGATCGGGCTCCTCGATCCGATCTGCCTGTTTTACCGCTCGATGAGCACGGCGATTCTCCCGGCGGTGAATCTCATCATTCCCGACAGCGTTTACGTCCGGCAATACTTCCATGACGGGGCCTGGGCGATCGGGTTCCTCCTGTTCCTGCTCGTGGGGATGAATGTCTTCATCCCGAGGTTTTTTTGCCGAGTGATCTGCCCGCTCGGCGCGTTTCTTGGAACTCTTTCTTCTGCGGCTCTCTGGAGGATCGAGCGCAATCCCACAAAATGCGTGGACTGCGACCTTTGCCTGAAAAACTGCGAGGGGGCGTCAGACCCCCACACCCAGCTCCGCAAGAGCGAATGCTTTGTCTGCTTCAACTGCATCGAGGATTGCCCGGAGGATGCCCTCTCGTTCAAGTTTATGCCGCCGCTCCAGCACGAGGTGACAGCTCCGGTTGTGCCCGCGCGGCGCGCGTTCCTGGGAGTGCTTCTCGGCGGGGCATTTTTCGGGTTCGGGCGCTCGTCCGGTGACTCGGATAGAAACTACAGCAAGAAGGTGATCCGTCCGCCCGGATCCGTCGAGGAGAAGGAGTTTCTCGACCGCTGCATCAAGTGCGACCAATGCATCCGGGCCTGCCCGACGAATGTCCTGCAGCCCGCGATTTTCGCGGCGGGCATCGAGGGGATCTGGACTCCGATCCTGAACATGAAGGTCGGCTACTGCGAGCTCAACTGCACGCTGTGCGGGCAGGTGTGCCCGACCGGTGCGATCCAGCGGATCACGATCGAGGAGAAGAACGGTCTCGGCGATTTTGCCGCTCAGGGGCCGGTGCGCATCGGCACCGCATTCTACGATCACGGACGCTGCCTGCCCTGGAGCATGGAAACCCCATGCGTCGTCTGCGAGGAGGTTTGCCCGGTATCTCCCAAGGCCATCTTCTCGCGGGAGGTGACCATCACGAAACGCGATGGCACCCCGATCACGCTGCGCCAGCCCTACGTCGAGCCCTCCCTCTGCATCGGTTGCGGGATCTGCGAGCGCGAGTGCCCGGTCACCGATGAGGCGGCCATCCGCGTCACGGCGATCGGAGAAACCCGCTCCCGCGAGCGCCGCCTCCTTCTCGATGGCGGTGCTGATAACTCCTGACAATCATGGCAAAGCCACAACCCGCCTCCCGCATCCGCACCTGCCGGGCCTGCGGAACAAAATATGAGTATCCCCTCAGGGAGGATCCTGCCGCCACCCGCCATCACTGCACGGATTGCGCCCCGGTCCCCGCCCATCTGCGGAAGGTGGGCGAACGCCTTCTGCTCCGCATTCAAAAGCTCGAGATCGAGGTCGCCCGGCTCAAGGCGTCCGACCCGTTGACGAAAAACTGTTGAAAATGATTCTGGCGATGCCTGCATTGATGTGATTCGATGCAGGCATGAAAGAACGGCGTGCCATTCAATACACGGTCCGGGATATTCCCGAAGCGGCGGATCTTCGTCTGCGGGAGACCGCCACGCTTGAGGGGATCAGCCTCAATCAGGCGGTCGTGCGGGCGCTGGAGCGGGGCATCGGGCTGACCGGGGAGCCGGTTCGATACCGCTCCCTGCGGCGGCTCGTCCGCCCCTCGGACAAGGTGGATCGCAGGGGGTGGTCCGAAGCTTTGGGGTCCCTCGACAAGGTCAACCCCGGGGATTGGAAGTGAGGGTCCTCATTGATTCAAGCCGCTTCATCGACTTTTGCGCCGGTGAGGAACCGGTGATCGAGACCTTCGAGCGTGCCTCTCTTCTGGTCATTCCTTTTGTGGTGCTGGCGGAGATCCGCGCGGGCGCGCAGTTGGCCCGCCGCGGGGAATCCCAGATCCGTGTCCTGAGCGAATTGTTGAACCAGCCCGGGGTCCGGACCGTCCATAGCACGGATGGCACCGCCCACCATTACGCGGCGATTTTCGCGCAACTGCGGCGCAAGGGCACGCCGATCCCGACAAATGATATCTGGATTGCAGCCCTCGCCATCGAGCATAATCTTGTTCTTTACTCGCGAGACGCCCACTTCGATCACATCCCGAGCGTGGCGCGCATCGGAGATTGATATGAAAATCGCAGAAGGCTTAGCCGCAGATTACCAAGATTTACACAGATTGATGAACAGACATGCACGCAGCTCTCAAAATATGCTGACTCGCTTGGGGTGGCTCTGCTTTTTTGCCATGGTTTCCATCTTGGCGCATGGCGTTGCGGCGAATGCCGCTTTGTCGGCGGAGAGCGGAGGGCTGCGCGTCGATCACTTGACCTGTGAATACCTGAAGGACCCTGTTGGGATGGGGGAACCGCGGCCGCGGTTGGGCTGGATCGTGGAGTCGGGCGAGCGCGGGCAGAAACAGACCGCCTACCGGGTCGTGGTTGCTGGCAGCCAGGCATTGCTGGATCAAGACACCGGCGATCTGTGGGATTCCGGCAAGGTGGATTCGGATCAGTCGATCCAGGTGAAGTATGGCGGCTCCGCGCTCAAGCCTTACCAGCAGTGCTTCTGGAAAGTCCGCGTTTGGGACAAGGATGGCGAATGCTCCGAGTGGAGCCAGCCGGGAAGCTGGAGCATGGGATTGCTCGAGCCGGGGGACTGGCGGGGGAAATGGATCGGCAAGGACGGGCAGGAGACGAAAACCGTTTTGGAGGGCACCAGCTGGATCTGGTATCCCGAGGAGGAACCCCCGCCGGGAACGCGCTACTTCCGCCGCACCTTCAATCTCCCGGAAGGTCGCTCCATCAAGTCGGCGCAGTTGTGTGTCGTAGCCGACAACCTGGCGACAATTTTCCTGAACGGCCACAAAATCGGTGGGGCCAGCACCGCGCAGTCGGCACGCGGGTTTGATGTGACCAAGCAACTCCAATCGGGATCGAACGTGGTCGCAGCATCGGTTGAGAACATGGGGGACACCCCGAATCCGGCTGGTTTGCTGATCCGGCTGAAAGTGGAATTTGAATCCGGAGAGCCGGTCGTGGTTGCCACCGATGACCATTGGAAATCGTCCGGCACGGGTCCGGAGGGCTGGGAAACGCCTTCCTTTGCCGATGCCTCATGGGTTGCGGTGAAAAATCTCGGCCCCAACGGGATCAAGCCCTGGGGCGAAGTCTGCGAGCCGGAGGAGCGCCGCCTGCCCGCACGCTGGCTGCGAAAGGAGTTTCAGGTGGCGCGTCCGGTCCGCCGGGCGACGGTTTCTTTTTCCGGGCTCGGACTTTCCGAACTCCATCTCAACGGGAAAAAAGTTGGCGACGAAGTGCTGTCGCCGGGGCTGACCGATTACACGAAGCGCGATCTCTACGTGACGCACGACGTGACGGACCTGTTGAAATCCGGAGCCAATGCGATCGGCGTGGTTCTCGGGAACGGACGTTTTTATGCACCGCGGCTGGAGTCCCCGACCCACACCTTGACCTACGGCTTTCCGAAGCTTCTGCTTCAGATGCGCATCGAGTATGAGGATGGCACCGACGAGGTGGTGAGCGATGAATCCTGGAGGTTGACCGATGCCGGGCCGATCCGTGCCAACAACGAATATGACGGGGAGGAATACGATGCCCGCATGGAACTGACCGGGTGGGCGGAGCCGGGGTTCGACGACTCGGCCTGGGAGCGCCCGCAGGTGGTCGCGGCTCCCGGCGGGGAAATGGCGCCGCAGATGATCCCGCCGATCCGCGTCACCGGAACGATCAAGCCGGTGAGTGTTTCCGAGCCTCAGCCGGGCGTTTTCATCTTCGACATGGGGCAGAACATGGTGGGCTGGTGCCGCCTGAAAGTTGCCGGCCCGGCGGGCACTCGGATTTCCTTGAGGCACGCAGAGACGTTGCAGCCGGACGGCACGCTTTACCTCGACAACATCCGGGATGCCAAAGTGACGGACAAATACACCCTCAAGGGTGGGGGAGAGGAGGCATGGGAGCCGCGCTTCACCTATCATGGATTCCGCTTTGTCGAGGTCCGTGGCTGGCCTGGAAAACCCGCAATTGATTCGATCGAGGGTTGCATCGTCAACGACGATGTCGCCACCGCAGGGGAGTTTTCCTGTTCGAATCCGCTGATCAACCGCATTTACCAGAACATCGTCTGGGGGGTGCGCGGGAATTACCGGAGCATTCCCACGGACTGTCCGCAACGCGACGAGCGCCAGGGCTGGCTGGGGGACAGGTCGGTCGAATCCAAGGGCGAGACATTCCTGTTCAATGTCGCCGCGCTGTATTCCAAGTGGACTCTCGACATGCTCGACGCGCAAAAGCCCTCCGGCAGCATCCCCGACGTCTGTCCTCCCTACTGGCCGCTTTACAATGACAGCGTCACCTGGCCGAGCAGCGTGGTGCTCATTCCCGGTGCCCTGCGCGATCAATACGGTGATACGTCAGTGATTGCGCAACGGTATCCGGGAATGGTGAAGTGGGTGGATTACATGAGCGGGTTCATCAAGGACGGGATCATCAGCAAGGATTCCTACGGCGACTGGTGCGTGCCTCCGGAAAATGCCACGATGATCCACTCGAAAGATCCCGCACGAAAAACCGCTCCGGCCATCCTCGCCACCACCTACTTTTATCACTGCCTCCGGTTGATGTCAGGATACGCGGGGGAGTTGGGAAAAGCAGCGGACGTGGAGCGTTTCGCAAAGCTTGCGGATGATCTCAAGACTGCGCTCAACAAGAAGTTCTACGATCCGGAGCGCGGCTACTACGACAATGGTTCCCAGACGTCCTGCGTGCTTCCCCTGGCATTTGACATGGTTCCGCCGGACCAGCGCGGAAGAGTCTTTGATCGCCTGGTCGAGAAGATCACCGGCGAGAGCAAGGGCCATATCGGAACGGGATTGATCGGCGGTCAATGGCTCAACCGCGTTCTGACCGATGGGGGAAGGGAGGATTTGGTTTATGGGTTTGCCTCAAGCTCCACGTATCCGGGGTGGGGCTACATGGTCGGGCAGGGAGCGACCACGATCTGGGAACTCTGGAACGGCAACACGGCGGATCCCGCGATGAACTCCGGCAACCATGTCATGCTCGTGGGCGACTTCGTCATCTGGCTTTACGAAGATCTCGCCGGGATCAAATCCGATCCGACAAATCCGGGGTTCAAGCACATCCTCATGCGTCCCCGGCCAGTGAGCGGTCTGAACTGGGTTCGCGCGACCCATGATTCGCCCTACGGACGGATCACAAGTGATTGGAGGATTGAGAATGGGCTCTTCCGATGGAACGTCATTGTCCCTGCCAATGCCACGGCGACCGTGTTCCTGCCTGTCGGTGATGCCTCCCAGGTGAAAGAAGGGGGCAAGCCTCTCGATTCTGCAGCTGGCGTGAAGATCCTGAAGCCGAGGGATGGAAAGCTTGTCTGTGATATTCCTTCCGGCACCTATTGTTTCGAATTTCCGTGGACGGGTGAAACAAAGCCACCGACCGGGAAGCCCTGATTCGATGCGAGGCCCTCTGATCTGTCTTCTGGTCTGCCTGATGGCCGTGACAACTTTGGTGGCGGGCCAGAAGAACATCCTGCTCATCGCCGGTCCAAAAACCCATGAGGCTGGAGCCCATGAATATCCTGCTGGTTGCGAATTGCTCGCCAAGCGTCTTTTGGAAAGCGATCCCGGACTCAATGTGGAGACATGCACAGGATGGCCTGATTCTTCCAACGTGCAGTCGGCGGACAGCATCGTGATTTATGGGGATGGATTGGAGAAGCATCCCGCAAATGGTCACATTGCCGAACTGCGCCGACACTACGAGTCGGGCAAGGGGCTCGTCGTCCTGCACTTCGCCCTCGAACCCGGTGACCCGGAGACAGCAAAATTTCTGGATGACGCCATTGGCGGGCGCTTCGAGGTCGATTGGTCGGTCAACCCTGTGTGGAAAATGGAAAATCCCACAATTGCAGTCCATCCGGCAACCCGGGGAGTGAGACCGTTTTCCATGGAGGATGAATTTTATTATCATCTCCGTCTGCGCGAAGCCGTCATTCCGCTGTTGCAGGCTCATCCCCCCATGGAATCCCTTGGAGCGGATGGTCCCCGCTCGGGGAATCCTTCGGTGCGCAAGGCACTCGCGGAAAGCAAGCCCCAGACCCTGGCCTGGGTGGTTCAGAATCCCAACGGATCCCGCGGCTTCGGTTTCACCGGCGGGCATTTTTTTCGCAACTGGGCGCAGGAGGATTTCCGCAAGCTGGTCCTCAACGCGATTGTTTGGACTGCCGGGCTTGAGGTTCCCAGGCAGGGCGTGGCAAGCCGGACTACAGCGATGCCTGCTTCACAAAGCATTGATGAGGCCATTGCTCGGGGCGACCTTGAGGATGTCCGTCTTCACCTGTCCTCAAACCCTGCCAGCCTGAACCAAGGCCGAGACAAAACACGTCCACCCCTGTCGCAGGCTGTGCTGCGCAACAAGACGGAAATCGCGCTGCTCCTCTTGGCAGCGGGCGCGAATCTGGACGGGGAGGATTCTTCAAGGCGCACCCCTTTGCATCTTGCTGTGGAGCGGGGAAACCTGGTCCTTGTCACGGCTTTGCTGAAGGTTGGCGCGAAACCCGATCTGGGCGACAAGGGAGGCTGGACTCCCCTGCATCACGCGGCAGCGAAGAACCGGATCGAAATCGCGAAAGCACTTCTTGATGGAGGGGCCGATCCCATGACATTGAGCGAACTCGGCGGCACGCCGCTGCATGAAGCCGCCGCCAGCGCCGGACCGGAACTCGTCCAACTCCTGCTGGATCACCACGTCGATCCGTCCGTCAGATCCAAGGAGGGAACGACCGCACTCGACATTGCGATAAAATACAATAATCAGGCAGCCATCGAAGTGCTTTCCAAATTTCCATGAATGCCACTGAAATGATCCAGCGGTTGTGGAGGCGCGCCATTCTTTTCAATGGCATTCCCGGCATGGCGCGGGTGGCTCTCCTCCAGATGCGTGGAGCACAGATCGGGCGCAGGACCCTGATTCCTCCCCGAACCCTCTTTACCTGGCCACATCAGGTAAAGTTGGGGAACCGGTGCATCTTGCAGCCCGACATATTTTTCAATTTCGACCACTATTGGACTCCCGGTCCATCGATCGTCATTGGCGACCGGGTTTTCATCGGCCGGGGGTGTGAGTTCAACATTCGTAATCGCCTCGATATCGGCGATGATTGTTTGATCGCCTCCGGCTGCACATTTTCCGACTCGAATCACGACCGGAATTCTGACCAGCCCATGAACAGGCAGCCCGTTGAATCGAAGCCGATTGCCGTGGGCAGGAATGTCTGGATTGGTGCCCGGTGCGTGATCCTTCAGGGAGTTGCCATCGGGGATGGTGCGGTCGTGGGAGCCGGCGCAGTGGTGACCAAGAGCATTCCTCCCGGCGAGGTCTGGGGGGGAGTTCCCGCCAAGCCGTTGAAGCAGCCCGTGAAACCGGTTTGTGGATGCGATGGATCGGGGCCCGACTGTTCTCAGCCTCTCCCTCCGTAGCCCGCGGATTCCCTGCTTGCACGGTGCCATGGAGACCGACACATTATCCCACCAGAATGAAAATCACCCTGGAAGCGAGATGCGCTTTTTTTCCCTGACATGGAACAATACCACCGCCTCCTCCACCTTGTCCTCGAAAAGGGGCGCTTCAAATCCGACCGCACCGGCACAGGAACATATTCGGTGTTCGGAGCGCAGGAACGATTTGATCTGCGGGACAGTTTTCCGCTCGTCACGACAAAAAAGCTTCACCTGCGCTCGATCATTCACGAACTCCTCTGGTTCCTGAAGGGCGACACGAATGTCGGATACCTTCGCGACAACAAGGTCACGATCTGGGACGAGTGGGCGGATGCGGAGGGGAATCTGGGCCGGGTTTACGGGGCACAATGGCGCGACTGGCGGAAGCCCGATGGCACGTCGCTCGACCAGATCCGGGAGGTGGTGGAGCAGATCCGCACGAACCCGGACAGCCGTCGGCTCGTTGTCTCCGCATGGAATCCCGGCGAGATCCACCTCATGGCACTCGCGCCGTGCCATGTCCTCTTTCAGTTTTACGTGCAGGATGGCGAGTTGAGCTGCCAGCTCTACCAGCGGAGCGCGGATCTCTTTCTGGGGGTGCCGTTCAACATCGCGTCTTACGCTCTCCTGACGATGATGGTGGCCCAGATGACCGGGCTCAAACCCGGGGATTTCGTGCATACGTTCGGCGACCTGCACCTGTATTCCAACCACCTCGACCAGGCGCGCGAACAGCTCTCTCGCGAATGCCGTCCGCTTCCAAAGATGCTCCTCAATCCCTCGGTGAAAAATCTGGAGGATTTCCGGATCGGGGATTTCACGCTGGAAGGCTACGACCCGCACCCCGCGATCAAGGCGCCGATTTCTGTATGAAAAAACAGTTTTCAGAATTCAGCGTTCAGTTTTCAGCCATTTCGCATTCGCCATGATTGCCATTGCCGCCATGTCGCCGGATCGGGTGATCGGGGCCTCGGGGAAGATCCCGTGGCACCTTTCCGAGGATTTACAATTTTTCAAGCGCACGACGCTCGGGCATGTGATTGTGATGGGGCGCAAGACGTTCGAGTCGCTTGGCAGGCCGCTTCCTGGGCGCGAGAACTGGGTTCTTTCGCGCACTGCATCGTTCGACGGTGCCCGGGTTTTCCGAAGCCCTGCGGAGATTGCGCCGCCCGCCGACGGGCGCGAGGTGTTTGTGATCGGCGGGGCAGAGCTCTACGCCTCCCTTCTCCCCCGATGCCGCGAGGTTTTGTTGACTCATGTGGAAATCCGGGTGGCGGGAGACACCTGGTTTCCGGAATTCGAGACGGAATTCGACGTGGGAGAGGTTGTGCAGTCCGGTGACGGCTACGAGATCCGGAGATATCGCAGGTTACCAGCCGCCGCCTCCTCCACCGCCGCCTCCGCCGCCTGAAGAGCCTCCGCCTCCGCTTCCGGAGCTTGATCCGGGTGCTGTAGAGGCCGATGCGATCGCGCTGCTCAGCGCTCCCGCAAATGCGGCCGATGTGGCGGGAAGGACCAGCGAGTTTGGTCCGGATTCCGGAACTTGCGACGCCACGCTCAGGATGTCAGAAAACTGCTCCGACCACGCCTGTTCGACGCCGAGTGCGAGCGCGTAGGGCAGGAATTTTTCAAAGAGCGCAGGCGTGCGCTCCGGGGGATTTTCGAGCCCGAGACGTTCGGACTCCGCGACCGAGAGATATTTTTTGAATCCCCGGATCCGGTCGCGGAGGGCCTGGCCTTCCGGAGTCGGGCGTTTCAGGAGGTGGTGGAAGATGACGCAGAGGAGGATGCCCGCCACATAGAGTGCGCAGACCCAGGGGGAGGCGGCCTGGACCAGCGCCCACATCCCGAACAGCCAGCCCGCAAAGAAGGGAATCGAAAACAGCGTGATCGGAATCGCGGTCCATTTCGCCCTGCTTCGCCATGCGGAATAAACCCCGTGGGAGAGCGCGGCGCATCCGACGGACCAGATCGTCAGCCAGACCATCATGAAAACCGCGCCGCCGAACTCGCGGGCGTCCAGGATTGAGATGCCCAGCGGGACCAGCGTGGCCAGAAGCCCGACGACCCAAACACGCGTGTTGCGATGGAAATACGCATCGTTTTTTTCTGCGAGATCCTTCGCAAGAACCTTGCGCGACGCGGCGAGGAGGGCGTGCTTGACGTTGGTCAGTTTGAGAGACTGGCTTTCGCTGAAAAGCGATTCCAAGAGGCGGTTCTCACTTACATCCATACCTGCCCATTTGTCGCGCTCGATGGTATAAACGTGTTTTGAAGATTCGGTGATCCTGAGCGCCTTCTGAACGGCGAGGTGCATGATCGCCGCCGTAAAGCTTGTGTTGTCGCAGGTGCCCAAGCTGTTGAGATAGCGGACATCCTGCGGCGTGAAGCCCTCCGGCGGCTCGAAGAGCGGGATGATGACACCGCTTTCCGGATCGCGGCCAACCAGAATCCAACTCAGCAAAAAATATCCGAAGGCGCCAAGCAGACCGATCCCGCCGGCGATGAGCCCCCGGTTTGATGAGGCGAGAGCCAACAACTCGGAATCCCGGGAAGGCTGTTTGACAAACCCCTTTGGCCAGGTGACGGCGATGGTGAACCCTTCGCCGGGAGAGAGCGGGGCCGTGGTGACGAGCGAGGCATCGCAGTCCGGTGAACCCGCAACGCGGTAGTCCGAGCCTTTCGCCCCCTTCCTGCCGGTGTAGGCTTCCATCGAGTGCGGTTCGGCACCGGGAGGAAGATCCACGCAGGCGGAAGCCTGAAGGATCGGAAATTTCCATCCGTTGCCGGTCACATTCCAGTAGAGCTCATCGAAGTCTTTGTAGAACCCCAACTGCTGGCCGGCCCGGTATTTGATCGTGTAGGTGGTCTCCTGATGCGGAAGAAAGACGTTTTCGCTGCCGAGGTAGATCCGGATTCCGTTTCCCTTTCGCTCCGAGTGCCAGGGCTCCGGCTTTCCATCGCGCAGGATCTCCAGGACCTTGAATGGCACGGATGCCCGCAAGCCTGCCTGTCCGGCATAGATGGTGGGAAAGTCGCGGTAGATCCCCCGCTTGATCTGGTTTCCTTCGGGCATCACCCGGATCGTCTCGGTCACGATGAGGTCGGAGTCCGGCAGGATCTCGATCCGGCTTGAAAAGTCGCGGATTTCCTCGCCGGCGAGGGAGGTTCCCATCAAGCAGGCAGCCAAGATCCCGAGGGCGGAATTCCTCACAGATTGACCTCCGGGGCTGTGCGTTCGAGCACGGATTCGACTTCGAAGAACTCCGCCGCATGGAATCCAAAAATTCCGGCGATCACATTGGATGGCACGGATTCCGCTAGGTTCCGGTAGTCGCGGACCGAGCCGTTGTAATACCTGCGGGCAAACTGGAGGTCGTCCTCGATCGCGACGAGCTGGTCCATCAGCTTCCGGAAATTCTCCGCCGCCTTGAGTTCCGGATAGCTTTCCGCGAGCGCGACGAGCCCTCGCATTTCCCGCACGGTGTCGGCTTCATTGCGGGTCGAGGAAGTTTCCCGGAATATCCCTGATTCGTGGATGCGGTAGGCGGAGACGCACTCGACGAGCGGGGGGATCAGGTCGGCACGTTTTTTCAGCTGAACCTCGACGCCGCTCCATGCCTCGGCTTGTTGGTTGCGCGCCGTAACGAGCTTGTTGTAGCAGACCGCCGCCCACGCGAAGATCAACAGAACAGGAAGCAGGACAATAAATGCGCTCATCGCTGCTCTCCGGGCAGGGTGATTTCAAAGACCGTGGCACCGCCCTTGCCGGAGCCCTCGTGCGGTTCCAATCCCAGTTCCTGGTAGGCTTTTTCCAGCGCCTTGGGATCGAGGCGGAGTTCGGGATAGACCTTTTTCAGGCGCTCCTTGACCCAGCGCTTCGCCATTCTCCGGTCCAGCGGATGGAGCGATGGCTCGCCTTGGAGCTTGCTGCGCAGGAGGTCCCAGAACGTCATGGCAGCAATGTCGCAAGACGCGCGGCAAGGAAAAGGAGATTTGTGGAAACCCATGCCATCGCCGCGGCATTCCAGCGGGTCCTCCGCATGCCGGTATTCGCAGGATATGCGAACGACAGGATCACCGCCGCAGTCCCGAGCGACAGGAAAGAAAAGAGGATCCGGTCTGTGGCCGTTCCGTCACCCCAGGGATTCCAAAGCCACCAGATCCGATTGGAGACCAGAAACTCCATGCCATTCATGATCGTGAAGAGAAATGCTGCCGCTGTCCCTGCGGCGAGGCCAACTCGTCCCGCGGAAGGCAGCGCGGCTGCAGCCGCCTGACCGCTGGCGGTCAGCAGCGCAAACGCAAAGAGCGGCAGGGCGAGGGGAATGGCCCCTCCGAGGCGCAGCCCGGAGTGTTCGGTAAACCTCAGGGGGCCGACCAGCCAACCGGTCAGTGCTCCAAGACCGAGCAAAACGGCCATCGAAACCAGGACGATGCCGGCTGTCATCCGGGTCGCGGAAAGCCCCGCCGACCCGACCATGCCCGCATACGAGGCCACAAAGAACAGAAGAATCCAGGTGGAGTCCCACCATGGCCAGGAAGCTGGCGGAAGGAATGGCAGGGTCAGGCCGGCTGCGGAACACAGGAAAAACAGGATCCAGAATATTCTGCTCATGGATGGTGCGCAGCGCGCCGTTTTTCCCGGAACTGCAAAAACTTCAGCATGCCGATGTATGAGATGACGGCGGCCGGAGTCGAAAGAAAAATCGAGCCGATCAGAAGCGGCAGGCCGACTTTGAAAAACGTCGTCCACTTCATGATCTCGCCGAGGTGAAGGTGATGGAACTCGATCGCGGGAGGGGGATGGTGGAGGCGCGTCAGGATGAATGTGCCGATGTCGTATTCGATTTTCAGAAGAACCGGCCAGATCGGGGTGACGACGTCGTGCAGGGAAACGGCGACCACGGCGGCGATCGGATTGCACCGCAGCAGGTAGGCCAGTCCGAGGCAGAGAAGCGTCTTCAGGCCGAAAAGCGGAGTGAACCCGATGAACATCCCGATGGCGACCCCCCCGGCAATCGCGTGCGGCGTGTCGTGCAAATTGATCAGCTTGCGGCCGAGCTCCGCAAAATACGCCCAAAGCTTCTTCATCCCCCTCCAGTGAGGACAATCCCTGACAGACAGGCAAGCCCGCAGTTTGCGCGCTTCGTGCGCAATGGGGAATGAGGAAATCGAAATGGAATAACCTCGGAGCTTTTGGAGAGCGACGACTTCGCGCCCAAGTGAGCGGTTTCGATTGCCGGTCAGCGGGACGGCGAGGCTCCGCAACGTCCGAACCAAAAATAGGCGGCTCACACGAAGGCACTCGATTTAATGGATCGCCCTCACGGTGTGCTTAACGAATCAGTGAACGCGGCTGGAGAATCGCTTTTTTGCCAGCCGGGAGTTTTCCGGGCACTCAGGCGCGAGAAATTCATGCGCCTCCAGGGAAAAGGCCGCAGCGAGTCGTCCGACTGTGCTCAGCCAGATTTCCTTTTTCCGGCCCGACTCGATTTGCTGAAGAAAGTTTTGGGAGAAATCTGCGATCTCGGCCAGCTCCTGCTGCGTCAGGCCGTGGCGCAGGCGGAGTTCGCGCAGGCGCTTCCTGACTTGGTCAACAGAGTCCACCCAAGTGATCGTAGGTGAATTGGATTGACTGGGTTACCAGCGATCACTTGGATGGCAACCTCGGCATGAAACTCCTTTTTCTATCACGCGATTTCTCAGATGTGAGACTCTGCCGACGCGGGAGAGAGGAGCAATGAATCACGGCTTCCATCACATTATCGATTTCTACCGCTGCTATGTGGAGCAGATTGAGAAGGAGATATCTTGGAACTACTTGCTGCGCGGCGCACCGGACAATGCGGTCGGGCGGATCATCCGGCAGAGGATTTTTGGAATATCGACGCTCAGGAATATATGACTAACGCTCTCGGCGCTTTGAAAAATGGACTCCCTCCATTGAATCGGTTCATGGAAGCGTGTTTCAGGCACTTCAATGCCAGAGAAACTCTCCTCGCCGCCCAGGCGCTACAGCGTTTCGTCTGCGAACGAAATGGAAGAATGGTCTTCGCACTTGGTGGGGCGATGAGCACGGCTGAGATCGGCCGGGTTTTGGCTCCGATGATTCGTCTCGGGTTTGTGCATGCCATTTCTTCGACCGCAGCGAATCTCGAAGAAGACATTTTCAACCTGATCGGGAACCGTCGCTACCGGATTGCTCACAACTGGCGGAACTTGACAATGGATGACGACCTCGCAGCACGAGAAAACCGGTTTAATCGTGTGACCGATACCTACATTCCTGAAGCAGTGATGAATGAAGTGCATGCGGGAATACTGCCGCTGTGGCAAAATGCCGACTCTGAGGGTAAACGCTTCTTCCCATGGGAATATATCTACCAGCTTGTGGATTCAGGGTTCCTCGAGGGGAAAGAGGAAGTGTCCCGTGCGCAATCATGGGTGCTTGCCGCTCACGATGCTGGGATCCCGATCTTCACCCCAGGAGCGGAGGATTCGACTCTTGGCAATTTCTTCTGCAGCGACGTCATGACCGGAAAACTATCCGGACACGGGTGCTTGAAATCGGGGACTGAGCAGTTTGCTCGCCTCACCGAGTGGTATTTGCAGCAGGATCGCGACCATCCTGTCGGCTTCTTCCAGATCGGCGGGGGAATCGCCGGGGATTTTGCGATGTGCGTTGTCCCCAGTATCATTCAGGACCACGGGGCCGAAGTTCGCCGCTGGCAATATTTCTGCCATATCGGCGACTCGACGACATCATACGGAAGCTATTCCGGTTGTCCGCCGAACGAAAAAGTCACTTGGCACAAGCTCGATCCCGAAACGGAATCTTTCGTCATCAACTCGGACGCCACCATTGTCGCTCCTCTCATTTTTCAATATGTGATTGAGTGCCACGCGTCCGAAATCGCAAATCGAGAAATCGGAACAGCATCCGAGTCCAATGTTCCACCCTCGGATATTCATCGGGTCAATTCAGAGGAAGATCCATTTCCTGAACATAGAAAGGCTATCCCATGAAACGCGTCGGTTGGTCTCTATTGCATGACGCCCTGGAAATCTGGGACACCGGACGTTTCGGGTTAGGTGTATTCGCAACCCGTTCGATTTCTCCCGGTGAAATACTCTGTGTGATGGGCGGGCAGGTGGCGGACATATCGTTGGAGAATGCCGCGTCTCCACTTTCCATCCGATACAATGTCGATTTCAGCGAAGAATGTTCCTTTTGCCCGTTGGATGAATCACAGATTCCGCTGATGCCGCAACTTTTGTTCAACCACAGTTGTCGTCCGAATTGCGGGTTTCTGGATTCGCAAACCATTGTGGCGATTCGTCCGATTTCCAAAGGGGAGGAGTGCAGATACGACTACGCGTTCTGCATGTGGAATTCCGACCTGAGTGCCTCGCATTTTGAGATGAAATGTGGGTGTGGCGAGACCGAATGCCGGGGAGTGGTGCGCGAGGACGACTGGATGCTGGAATCAATCCAGGCGTCTTATGGGCGGTGGTTCATGCCATTTTTGCGCCGGAAATGGGAGGGTGAGGCTCTGTCCGAACCGAAATATATGGGTTCGGACGGAGCCTCGCCCTCCCAAGATCTGCCCCGATGACCGCCGATGCTCTCTACACTTCGCTGCATGAGGCGGTGGTCGAATTGAAGGAACGACGGCACAATCAAGAACTTTGCTCGATAGTCGCCGATTTCCACCGGGCCTGCCCGCCGACATTCATGGATGGAGGACCCTTTGCCTGCCTGTTCCGCCAGATCATCACGGGCGACAACGAGATCAAACGATTCCTCGAACTGAGCAGGGCCTCGGGCCTGCCGCCGCTCGGGATGTCTTTTACGGAGGATCGGTTTCATGCGGAGAATCTCGACAAAAAGTGCCTGGCAATGCTCCCTTTCTGGGACCGGCATCAGGAAAGGATGTTGAACATTGTGGGCGTGTTGCAAAATGGCTTTGCGTTGAAAGACATCACCTGCCGCAACGGGATGTCCCTCGTCAAGTTCCACCGCCATCTGCTCGAACATCAGCACCCCGGGTTCAGCAGGCACGTCAGCGACATGTCCGATTGGGCGAAAGCGGTAAGCGGGGCGCATTTCGACTATTTTCCTTTTCTCGCCCTGTTCCTCACCGGCGGGATCTTGTTTGAGAATTTCCAAACCGAAGATGAGGAAGAGACCGCATTTGTGCACGAGCGCACGATTCCGGCCTTCGAGAAAGTCGAGCGGATGTTCGGGGTGCGCCCGCTGATCGTCCGCCTGTTCGCCGACGAGGAAGTCGCCGACCCGAAGTGGTGGCGCTACCCGGACGAGCTGTATCCCGTGGCGAAGGCGCTCCTACACAAACCCCGGGAGGGTGATGCCTCAATCTCCCACGACGCAGGCCATTCCGGGTTTGGCGGAGGAGAGGGCGGAGACAATCTCCGGCACGAGGGGCAGCAGGTCTCCGAGGCGATTGGACCGGGCGCGCAGCACGACGAGCGCGATCTGGAACTTCGGGAGAGATTGCTGGAATGAAAGGTTCCGGTCCATGGTGACAAGCACATCGAACTCATTTTCAGCGAGTGCCAGCAGGCGTCCGTTCTTGATTCCAGACCATCCTCGCTTGGAAACAGTGGTGGCATCGTGCCCTGCGAGGTGCCGCAGGATTCGCCGATCCACACACTCGTCAAGCAGCACACGCATGGGCGGCTTGTTCCAAGATCAATCGTTTCGATTCTTCGAGATAAGCGACAACCTGAGCTTTGGAAACCGATGGAAACCCGTCGAAGAACTCATCAATCGAATCGCCCGCTTGGATGTAGTCCAACAGCGTCTGCAGCGGCACGCGCGTGCCGGCAAAGCAGGGCGTTCCGCCCATGATCTCTGGGTCGATGGAAACAACGGACGATTTCATGGAGAAAATTTCGCACAACTGGCACACAATGACAAGCAAGGGAGGTGCCACGCATGAACTGTCCCCAGCCATTTCTCCGGCGCTGCGGAGAGCTAACCTCCGGGTTGTTTGTCTGGAATGTGACCGATTACGCATTCGACTATGTGTTGTATCCGTTTGTGGTCTGGAGGCTCGGGCCGATGGTGGGGGGCGGGATCATGGCGCTGGCTTCGCTCGTATTCTGCCTCGTGCTGCTGCGCATTTACGACCGGCTCCAGCGCGACTGGCTGGGGATTGAGTTTGTGAAGAACCTGCGGCATTACGATGGAAAGTCCAGCTGGCGGAAGGGGCTGGCTTGGTTGTTGGCGCGTGGCGACGGAGTGGCTTTCGTGGTCCTTTCGGCCAAGTATGACCCGTTCATCACGACCGCCTACATGCGTAATGGAGCCTTCACCAAAATGAACCGGCGGGACTGGACAATTTTCCTTGGAAGCTGGTTGCTGGCGAATCTGATCTGGATCGCCGTATGCGCGGGTGGAGTCGAAGCCGTGCGGGCGGTGTTGGAGCGTCAGAACCCAATATAGTCGGCTCGGACGGCGCCTCGCCCTCCCAGCTTCCTGACGCCCGGATTTGCCTCTCCTCGAGAACCGGAATGCCAAAGCGCAAGAAAGAGTTTTTCGTTCAGTTCCTGGTATGCGACAAAGCGGACATGCACGTCTTTCTTTTCTGCCTGGGTTGGATTTTCTGCGGAATGGCCGTCGCGGCCATCATCACGCGGCTGGCATTTGCCGTGACGGAAAAAATCAGCGAGGCCCCGTTGTTGGATATTTTTGTGAGCCTCTTCACCTGGATTCCCTGGGTCGCAGGAGCCTGTCTGGGAGGATGGATCGGCGTCGCTGCCGCCGTGCTGGCGCAGATGGCATTCCTTCACGCGTTTTGTCTCGTGCACCGGGCGATCCGGGGTAGAAAGGGCCGGACGCTGACCGACGCCCAGGCGAAGATCCTCGGCCCGGTTCGCAACCAGGTCTGCCTGATGTTTCAGACGCCTGCTGTGCTGGTCTTCGCGCAGGTGCGCCTTGCCACGATCGTGCTCTATCCTCCGGTGGCGTGGCTCGGCAGGCTGCCGACCTACAAATCCTCCGAGTGGATCAACCTCTCCCGTCACAAATACGACGGGCTCATCGGCTACGACCTTCTGTGGTGCTGGTATTGCGACTGGATGACCGGGGTCTGGGCGCTCGGAAGCGAAATGCTTCGAAACATCGAGTCGTTCTGGTGTCCGATCCGGTTCCGCAGCGATGTCAAAAACCGGAACATCTCCACGGATTTTCCCGATGTGGATAAGTGGGCGCCGGCCGATGGAAACATGGAGGAGGCCGTGCGCGCCTTCGAGGCCCACTACGGCGAGGGGCGTCCGAACAGCTGGTGGGGACATCCGGGCCGGAGCACCCCGCCACGCAAGCCGTGACATTCCGGCGGGCCGATCCGAATGCGGAGTTCCGCCTGCTCAGGCTCGTGAGTCTGGAGGGGCGCTGGGAATTGGGTCTCAGCAACTATCAAAGCGGGACCCGTCTCCGAATGGGGCTGGCGGGACGGCCGCCGGGGCTGATGGATTTTTGCCTTGGCCACGACTGCAGGATTCCCGCGCCGGTCCTGCTTGCCATCGTCCGGCGGCTGGAGGATGTCCGGGAGGACGTCACGGCCGGCGAGATCGATGCTGTATTCCCTTGGGCCGGGACCCGACCGGACCTCCAAATCCACCTCAAGCCGTTGCTGGAGTCCTACAGTCCGTTGGAGTAATCGAGAATCGAAACATCCTCAACGGCAACGAGGGTGTCGATACCTGCGATGGCGTCGAACGTCTGGTTGAAGTCGCCGAACCCCGCGATGCCAGCGTTCTGAGCCGGATCGAGATTGAGGAAAAAGCCGGCGGTGAGCACGGCCAGGGCGCCCGCAGCAAACCAGCGGAGGAGGATCGGCGGAAGCAGGGGCTGCGCGGGCGACCGGCGGATATCCCGCAGCACACGACGCGAAAAATACGGCGACACGGCGGCGGTCCGGGCGTGGCCCAGAAGCTCCCACAGGGCATCGTTCTCGAAGTCGTCTTTCATGGTAACTGATCCAACACCGGCAGTGCGAAAAAGTTGCGCGGAAAAAATCAGAGCTCCTGGGCTTCGAGGAATCCCTCGAGCTGCCGGATGCGGGTCGGGTGGCGCATTTTCCGCAGCGCCTTCGCCTCGATCTGCCGGATCCGTTCGCGGGTGACCTTGAACTGGCGTCCGACCTCCTCGAGTGTCCGGCTGTAGCCGTCCACCAAGCCGAACCGCTGCTCGAGCACCTGACGCTCGCGTTCGGTGAGCGTCTCTAGGACGTCCTTGATCTTGTCCTTAAGAAGGACGATCGCCGCCATGTCGGCCGGGTTTTCCGCACCCTTGTCCTCGATGAAGTCCCCGAAGCTGGTGTCGTCGCTGTCGCCGACCGGTGCCTGGAGAGAGATCGGCTGCTGGGCCATCTTGAGCACCGCCCGGACGCGCTCGACAGGAAGCTGGATCTCGTCCGAAATTTCCTCGGGGGTCGGCTCGCGGCCGTATTCCTGCACGAGCTGCTTCTGGACCCGGATGAGCTTGTTGATTGTCTCGATCATGTGCACCGGGATGCGGATCGTGCGGGCCTGGTCGGCGATCGAGCGGGTGATCGCCTGCCGGATCCACCACGTGGCATACGTCGAGAATTTGTATCCGCGGCGGTATTCGAATTTTTCGACCGCCTTCATGAGCCCCATGTTGCCCTCCTGGATCAGGTCGAGGAATGAGAGCCCGCGGTTCGTATATTTTTTTGCGATCGAGATGACGAGGCGGAGGTTGGCCTCGACCATTTCGGTCTTCGCCTTGAGCGCCTTCCGGTGCCACTGCTTGAGGTCGTGGTGTCTGGCAACAAGGTCGTCGGGGGTGAGCCAGAACCGGCGCTGCATCTCCTTGATTTCCTGGGCGAAGTGCTTGCGGTGTTTGGAATTCGAATCCTTGGCGTGCTTCTTGTGCTCGTGCTGCAGGTTCTGGAGCGCCCGGAGGTTCTCGTCGGCGAGGATGACAAAATCCTCGATCACCTTCTGCTTGAAGAAAAATTTCGGGTAGAGCTTCTGGAGGTTCTGGATCGAGCGCTCGAACGATTTCACGTTGGCGGGGCTCGGGGAGGCGACGGTGAGTTTTTCCCCGTAGACTTTGGAAACCGAGTCGGTCTGCCGCTTGAGCTGCTGGCAGAGGCGGGGGAGCGCCTTCATGTAGCGCTCGCGGCTCTCGATTTTTTTGTCGAGGATGACCCGGTCGAACCGCTCGCGCTGGTCGAGAAGCTTCTGTGCCAGGTCGTGGTGTGCGCGGGCGATGAATCCAAACCGGTAAAGCGTCTCCTGGACCTTGAGCTCCGCGTCCTCGATGCGCTTGGAAATCTCGACCTCCTGCTCCCTCGTCAGCAGGGGGACCTGCCCCATCTGCTTGAGATACATGCGGACCGGGTCGTCGAGGATGTCGAGTTTGGAATCCGTCTTCTCTTCCTTTTCCTCCTCTTCCTCGTCCGCCTTGCGGACCTCCTTGACGCGGTCGACGTCCGAAGACTCGATGATCTCGATCTCGACGGCGTTGAGCTGGCTGATGATCGAATCGATATGGTCGGCCTCGGCGAGCCCTTCCGGCAGGTGCTCGTTGAGGTCGTCGAACGTCACATAGCCCTGCTCCTTGGCAAGCTTGATGAGTTCGCGGACCTTTTCCTGAATCGCCTTCTGCAAATCCTGAGGGGTGGTCGGAGCAGCCGGGATGAGGGGAGCCTTGGCGGGGACAGACGGTTTCGACTTCGCGGGAGCGGCGGATTTTGCCGGCTGCTTCGCCTTGCTGGCCGGCGCGGCTTTGGAAGCCGGCTTTGATTTGGCCGCGGGCACAGGCTTCTTCGGAAGCGCCTTTTTAGTGGCCGGAGATTTGGTCGCTCGTGCGGCGGGTGTCTTCTTTCCAGCCTTTGCGGCGGGCTTCTTCGGCGCGGCTTTGTGGGCCGGCTTTTTGTGAGACGTGGACTTGGCCAATCGGGCTTGGCTCTTGGACGGTTTGGTTTTGGTTTTCAAGCAGGCGTGCCGGTGTTTCCCTCTCACTGAGAGGGCCGAAAACCATCGGCTACACGGATTTTTAGGTCAAGGATTTGTTTTTGAATTTTTACCCGCTCGTCCGGGGCGAGGCCGGGACGGGCGAGGAGGGTCTGAACAGACAGTAATTCATCGTTGAGTTTCTGAGCGATAAAACTGTGCCATGTTTCTCTCGCACGTTCCAAGGGATTGGGCGGTAGAGAGCGGCGTGTATCAATCGAGGACAGAGTCGTTTCCGCAGCCTTGTCCAGAGATGCAAAAAAACCTGCGAGAGCTGATGGGTCATTATCGGGGAAAGAGGCGTTTGCGATTTGCTCCAACAATCTGCCTCCGGGCTCAAATGCTGAGGCTCCTTGCTGAAGTTTGAGCCATTCCCTCACACTTGAGCTCATAAGCGCAAGCCTGCAAAGTATTGTCATCGAGGAAGAAAGGGGTATTTTTTCCACTTCAGCCTCCTCCTTGTTCTCGTTCGACTCCGAAGGTGGCGGCGACTTGAGTGTTTTCCTGATCGTAGCCTGCGGCAATGCCAAATCAGTCGACAAACTGCCAATCACCGAGTCTTTCAGAGGAGCATCTGGAATCAAGGAAACGAGAGGTGCCATTTCATGGACGAATTTTGCCACACCGGCTGGATTCTCGAGTTTGCCGTCTCGTCGGGCTCGATCAGTTGAATGCTTGAAAAAATCTTTTGCTCCGGAGACAGCTTCTAAAAACGCCTCTGCTCCCCGCTCACGGATCATCGAATCCGGGTCCTCCCCGGGCGGGAGCTCCACGACGCGGACGGCGAGCCCCTGGCCGAGCAGGGCGGGAAGCGAGCGTGCGGCGGCCTGCTGGCCGGCGGTGTCCGAGTCGAAGCAGAGAAGCACCGTCTCGACGAACCGGCGGAGGAGCCTTGCCTGATCGCTTGTGAAAGCGGTGCCCTGGGGGGCGATGACGTGGCGCACCCCGGACTCGAAGGCCGAGATCAGGTCGAGCTGGCCCTCGCAGACGATGGCCGCGTTTTTCTCGATGAGGTCGCGCTTCGTTTTATCGAGACCGTAGAGGACCTTTCCCTTGGTAAAAAGCGGCGTCTCCGGGGAGTTGACGTATTTGGCGGTTTTCGCGTTGGGGTCGAGGACCCGCCCGCTGAAGGCCACGACCTCGCCGTAATCGTTGCGGATCGGGAACATGACGCGCCCGCGGAACCTGCTGTAAAGGTCGCCGCCGTCGTCCTTGGATGAGGCCAAACCGCTCTGGGAGATTTCTTCGGCTGAAAATTTTCTGTCCCTCAGGAAGTCGAGCAGGGCATCCCACGAGTCCGGCGCGTAGCCGAGCTGCCATGAGCGCGCGACGTCGCCCGTGATTCCGCGGCCCTTCAGGTAATCCCGGGCGGGCGAGGCGTCGGGGGATTTGAGCAGGTTCCTGTGGAACCAGTCCGCCACCTCGGCATGGAGCCCGAGCAGACGCTGCCGCAGCCCGCGCTTCCTGTCATCGTCGGCATTTCCGGCCTCCTCGATGATCGGAACCCCCGCGCGCTGGGCGAGACGTTTTACTGCCGTCGGGAAATCCACATGCTCGTAGTCCATGACGAAGCGCAGGACGCCGCCGCCCGCGCCGCACCCGAAGCAGTGGAAGTTCTGCCGGGACGGATTCACATGGAACGAGGGGGATTTTTCGCGGTGGAACGGGCAGAGGGCGCGGAAGCTCGTCCCGGCGCGCTTGAGCGGGAAATACGAGCCGATGACCTCGACGATGTCATTCGCCTCGGCCACCCGCTGGATGGTTTCCTCTGAGATCAATCCCACACACTCAAATTACCTTGCGGGTCACGCCGGTGCGAGTGAGATTCGATGCAATGACGCGATTTCTTTGTCTGCTGGCAGCCTCCCTGGCGGTCCTGCCGCTCCGGGCCGCCGAACCGGCGGTTTCAAAAGATTCCGTGGTCGTCGTACCGGTCGAGGGGGCGATCACGGAGGCGCAGTTCTATTTCCTGCGGCGTGTATTAAAAAATGCCGAGGCCGCCGGGGCGAAGGCGCTTGTGCTGGATATGGACACCCCGGGTGGTGCGCTCAAGGCCACGGAGCAGATCGTGCAGATGCTGATGAAGAGCCCGGTCCCCTGCTACACCTACGTGAACGCGAATGCCGGCAGCGCGGGGGCGCTCATCGCCCTCGGGACAAAAATGGTCTTCATGGCCCCGATCAGCGCGATCGGTGCGGCGGCGCCGGTCGTGAGCACCGGCGAGGAGATCTCCGCGACGATGAACGCGAAGATCGTCTCGTACTACTCCGGCTATTTCCGCAGCGTCGCCCACCTCAACGGCTACCATCCGGAGCTGGTGGACGGGTTCATGAACCTCGACAAGGAGGTGAAGGTGGGCGGCGAGGTGATCAATCCCAAGGGGGCGCTCCTCACGCTCAGCGCGCAGGAGGCGGTGAAGGTGATCGACGGCCGGCCGCTGCTCGCATCCGGCATCGCCAAGGATCTCGATGAGGTTTGCAAGGAGGCCGGGCTCGATCCGTCCTGCGTTGTCCATGTCGAACCCTCCGGGTTTGAAATGTTGGCCCAGTGGATCACGATGCTGGCACCGCTTTTCCTGCTCGGAGGCGCGATCGGTGCCTACATCGAGTTCAAGTCCCCCGGCTTCGGTGTTCCGGGGGTGCTCTCAGCGCTCTGCTTCCTGCTCTTTTTCGCCGGCCACTACATTGCAGGGCTCACCGGCCTCGAGGTGGCGGCGGTCTTTGTGCTGGGGGCGGTTTTGATCGTTGTCGAGCTGGCGTTTTTTCCGGGGGTCACGTTTGTTGCCGCGACCGGTGCCGCGCTCATGGCGGGCGCTCTCTTCTTTGCAATGGTGGATTATTATCCCGCCCAACCGCTGGTTTTTTCCTTCGATCTGGTGGCCCGGCCGATGATGAATCTCGCCATTGCCCTGGTGGCGTCGGTCCTTTCGATGGCGGTCCTGGCCCGTTTTCTTCCCGACCTGCCGGTCTTCCGCAGGCTGTTTCTGTCCACGCAGTCCGCATCCGGGCCGTCGATACCAGCCCCTCCGCTTCCTGCGAATTCACCCTCTCTCGGCAAGGGTGATACCGGCATCGCTCAAACGACGCTGCGTCCCTCGGGGAAAGCCGTCTTCGGAAAATCCCTGGCAGACGTTGTGGCCGAGGGGCAATTTATCGAAGCCGGCACAGGCGTCCGCATCGTCTCCGTCGCGGGCGAGCGGATCGTCGTGGAGCCGGTTGTCTGACTGTTCAGTGTCTTCCGCAGCAGGTGGAGGCCTTTGATTTCACCGGCTTGCGCTTTTTTGCGCAGCCCGGGCAGGCCCCGTAGAGAATGATCTCGTGGTCTTCGACAAAAAACCCGGCCGGGGCCATTTTCTTGATGCCATCCAGGCAGGTTTTCAGGTCGAATACTTCCCCGCAAGTCCGGCACAAAAAGTGGTGGTGGTGGCCCTTGTCGGCCCGCTCATACCTTGGTGGTTCGCCCGGGATTTCCACCGTGACAACCTGCCCGTCTCCGGCGAGGGATTTGAGCGACCGGTAGACCGTGGCGATTCCGAGCGAGGGAACTTCCTTCACAGCAAAGGCCAGAATTTCGGCCGGCGAGAGCGGGTTTGCATGGGTGCGTAGGACGGACTCGATTGCCCGCTTTTGCCTGGTGTTTCTGTCCACTCCTCACACTTAACGGCAAGGAGACTGGGAGATCAATTCCCGTTTTGCGAATCCCTTTCATGCTGTATCGGGGAATCCGGAGGAGGTGTTCCGGTTAGTTTGCAAGGCTGGTCGGCACTGATGCCGGGTTGATGCCGCGGTCCAGGCCGTCCTTGAAATCTTTCGCTGTGAGGTTTTCGACGTGACCGTCGGCGAAGAGGTAATTGGCGGAGCCCTTTGTGCGGTCCGCTGAGCGTGTGCCCGGACGAAAGCGGTCGGGCTCGATATCGTTGAGTGCGGCAGTCCAGGACGTCCATTCCGCGCCGTGGATGTGGTCCCGCGTTGTGCTGGGGGCGCGGCTCTCGCTGAGAATGCACATCAGAATCGTGCGTGAGGGGTATGGGATTTTGAGAAGCCTGTTGAATTCGTAGTCATCGAAAACCAGATCGTTGAGGACATAGCTTGTGGCTCCCATCCTGAGGATTTGCTGCTGCCTTTTTGGCGGATCCGCAGGGCACACGCGGATGGCGTCGGTGTCTTCCAGGTATTCTGCCAGTTGAAAGATCCAGCTCCGTTCCTTGCGAAAGGAACCAGTGGTGTGTGTTGTCGGCGGGAATTCTCCGTCGTGTTCGTTGGCGTAGAGATGGAATGCGGTTCCGATCTGACGCTGGTTGGAGAGGCATTTGCTCTGCTGGGCCGCGCTTCTCGCGCGGCCGACAACCGGTGCAGCCAGTGCAACCATCACACCCAGTATCGCGATGACAACCAATAACTCCACGAGTGTGAAACCCTCCCGCCGGGAGCCCCCGCCACCTCCCGGCCGGCGGTCTCCTGACAACCGGGAGACGGCCTGGGCCATCAACAGCCCCGGCCCAAAAGAGGATTTCCAAGCGGTATTCAAGACAGACGCCGCCTGCACACGGCCCAAACCCCGAGCGCCCCGCCCAGTACCAGCAGCGCGAAGGTTGATGGCTCCGGAACCACTTGAACAGAAAACGACTCGGTCGTCGAAATCGCTCCATCTACGGAATGATTACCGCTCCAAGTGAGCTCGAACTCGTAGGTTCCAACCTCAGTGAATCCCCACTGGAAATGCATGTGATCCCCGGGGGTCATGGTGAAGCTGTTGGAGAAGTCGGTCGATCCGGGCGAGAAGGTCGAAAAGATCCTGTCCACAACAGACGTTCCGGCAAGGTTCGTCGTGTAGAGCGCGAATTTTGCCCCGGCGGGAACCGATGAGCTCGTGAGAGTGAGAGTGATCGGAGTTGACCAATCGTCAACTTCCAGCTCCTCGACCCCGAATCCCAGGTTCGGCTGGTAGGCGGATGACCCGGCCGCGTAGATGAGTGACCCGTCGGCAACCCCGATGATGTTGCTGAGTCCGGTCGGTGAGGTCCGCGTCGCAGATGTGCGTGCCGCGGCCGCGTTGGGCGCAAACTCTCCGTCAGCAGCCAGCGGGCTCCCGTCCACGACCGCGCCGGCATGCAAATGCCAGTGGGGCTCGAATTCGCCGGCATCATACGCGGCTCCAATGTCCCCGTGACCGGAGGAGTATATGGCTTGTGCGCCCAGCGGTGAGGTGAAGGCCAGAACTGCGGCGGCACCGATGGCAATAGCAAGGAGTGATGTTGTATTTTTCATTACGGAGGAATTCAATATGATAACAGGTTATCAGTGTCAATTCAAATGAGAATGTATTCTCGTTACCAAACGTCGGCATGCCAGCCGGTTAGAGGGAGTGCGGATTTCTATGGCTGATACTTGACTCTCATTACCACGATGCGATAATGCTTTCTCATTTATGAGAGAGCCCTTTGTCATCCTGCCCCGTTATACTTGCGTTGCAGCCGCCCTGCTTCTATCGTCCGTCGCGATCCGGGCCGAGCAGGCGGGCAACTCCGAGGCCGCGCCGGTTCTGGAGAGAAGCCAGGTCACAGGGGATTGGCTGGGAATGCGTCCATTGCTCTCCGACAGGGGAATTGAGATCTTTGGGGGATACACCGTGGAGGTGTGGGGGAACACGACCGGCGGGCTGAAGACCGGGACGGTTTACACCGGACTTCTGGATTTTGGAGGGACGGTGGACCTGGAGAAGGCTGTCGGGTGGCAGGGGGCGAGCGTGAGCACGACCTGGCTGTGGCTGAGCGGACGGGATGCCAGCGAGGATCTGGCGGGGAATTTTCTGACGATCTCGAATATTGCAGGATTCAACACGCTGCGGATGTTCGAACTTTGGTTCCAGCAGAACCTGCTCGACGACAAAATTTCGATCCGGTTCGGGCAGCTCTCGGCGGATTCGGAATTTCTGATCTCCGATTATTCGGGGCTGTTCATCAACGGGACATTCGGCTGGCCGGCATTCGCCTACATGAACATTCCGAACGGCGGTCCGGGATACCCGATGGGGACGCTGGGGGCGCGGTTGGCATTCAGCCCGGTGGATTGGTTTACTTTTCAGACGGCGGTGTTCCAGGGGAACGTCTTTGAGCAGGATGTCAACCGGCACGGCTTCCGCTGGCGGCTGGACGCGCAGACAGGCTACACCTTCCTGAACGAGGCGCAGTTCCGATGGAACCACCGCGAGGAGGAAACCGGACTTCCAGGCCAGCTCAAGCCAGGCGCCTGGTTCCAGACCGGACAGAGCGCGGACGCCCTTGCCGGGTCCACGAGTTCGGGCAACGCCGGATTTTATGCCGTCCTCGACCAGATGTTGTATCGCGAGCCAGGTGCGCCGTCCGGCCTGACGAAAGAGGGAAAGTCGGTTGTGGATGGGAAGAGTGGCAAGAGTTTCAAGTCGCCGGTGGAAACGGAAAAATCCGACCAAGGACTCGGATGGTTCGGGCGGGTCGCCTTGACTCCGGCGGACCGCAACTTCATCAACTTCTACTTCGACACCGGTCTCAGCTACAGGGGGCTCATCCCGACGCGCGACAACGACACCATCGGAATCGGGTTCGGCTATGCCCAACTCAGCAGCGGGGCGAGGAGCGGACTCGCGGGAGAGGGGGCAAGCCCCGTCGGGGCCGAGATGGTCATCGAGTTCACCTATCAGGCCGAAATCACGCCCTGGCTCGTCTTGCAGCCCGACCTGCAATACATCATCAATCCCGGGGGCACCAGCGACCTCGACAACGCGCTCGTCATCGGCGGGCGCGCATCGATCACTTTCTAACAACGACATGACAACACACCACCTGAAACACACCGCAGTCATCATCGCCTTTGCTCTGCTCGGCCTTGGTGGCGCAAGTGCCAAGCCGCTCGAAATTCTCACCTCGTTCTACCCGATGTATGTGAGCACCCTGAACGTTGCGGGAGACATACCCGGCGTGGAAGTGGCCTGCCTCACGGAACCCTTCGTTGGCTGCCTGCACGACTATTCTCTCACGGCTGGCGATATGAAAAAGCTCGCCAGGGCGGACATCTTCGTCGCGAACGGCGCCGGCATGGAGTCGTTCGTTGACAAGGCGGTGAAGCAATCGCCGTCACTGAAGGTGGTCGAGGCCAGCAAGGGGATGAAGCTCGCCTTCGAGGACAACCCGCACGTCTGGGTGGGAATCACGGGCGCGATCCAGCAGGTGAAAAACATCGCCGCCGGTCTGGCCAAGGCCGATCCGGAGCATGCCGGACAATACCGGGCAAATGCGGCCGCCTACTTGGTGCAGCTGGAAAAGCTGCGGACAGAAATGCATGCCGCCCTCGACGGCCTGAAAAACCGCGACATCATCACGTTCCATGAGGCGTTTCCGTATTTCGCCCGCGAGTTCAAATTGAACATCGCCGGGGTGATCGAACGCGAGCCCGGCTCGGAGCCCAATGCCCGGGAATTGGCCGAAACCATCGATCTTGTTAAAAAACAGAAGGTCCACGCCCTCTTCGCGGAGCCTCAGTATTCCGCCAAGAGCGCAAAGGTCATCGAGCGCGAGACAGGGGTGCCCGTGAGCGTCCTGGACCCCGTGGTCACAGGCCCGCGCGAGCCGGCCATGGCGCGCGATGCCTACCTGGACGCCATGCAGAAAAATCTCGACGTTCTCCGCAAGGCCCTGTCTGAGTAGGGCCGATGTTGACTCCCTTTTTGAAGCTCCCCTGCGTCCTGGCAATCTTTTTGGCTCTGCTGTCCGGCTGTGCGTCGGTCAGCGTCAAGCGGGAGGTGTTTCATCAGGCGTCGGAAGGGCCCAAAATTCCGGAGGCGATCTACGTGCGCCCCTTTGAATTGCAGGGGCTCCGGGTGGACCGCGAGGGGGAGGATCTGTCCGCCTTCAAGACGCAATTCCAGGCGGGATTTTCCCGGATGCTGACCGAGCGGCTGGCCAAGCACGTTGCGCCCGCGCGGGCGATCGGGGCCGACGATGCCGTGCCGCGCGGCAACGTCTGGCTGATCGAAGGGGAGTTTTCCCGAGTGCACCAGGGCAGCCGCGCGCTGCGGGCGGTTCTCGGCTGGGGACTCGGAGGCACCAAGATGGAATGCGTCACACGGGTTTATCGCATGCACAGCGGGAAAAAAGATCCCCTTGCGTTGATCGAGACGACGGGGGGATCCAACGCCGAGCCGGGCGCGGTTTTCAGCGGCCCCTTCGGTGCGGTCCCTCGTCTTGTGATGACTTCGGTGAACAGCGGGGTGACGCCGGACACCCGGAGAACCGCCCGCATGATCACTGCCATCCTTTCGGAATACATCGCCAAAGGCAGCTCACCGCTTCCCACCAAGCCCCTGCGGGCCAAGCGGCTCGGAGAGGTTCCCGGATTCATCTCCAAGCCCGGGACGGGCATCCCGGAGGGGGATTCACCGACGCATGGCATCCGATCACCATAAGGGAGTTGCCCCGCACCGGTGCGGGCAGTGCTGCACGCACATCGACAGAATCAGCGTCACGCTCGACCGGCATCCGGTCATCGAGGATGTCTCGCTGCATCTTCACTGCGGCGAGCTGACCACGGTTGTCGGGCCGAACGGCGCCGGAAAATCCACCCTTCTCCGCGCGCTGCTCGGTGAGGTGCCCCACACGGGATGCATCCACTTCCATCCGGTTTTTGGCCCCGGGCGCGAAGACGCGCCGGCGATCGGCTACGTCCCGCAGAGCCTGGAGTTCGACCGGTTCTCGCCCTTCAGTGTCTGCGATCTTTTCGCGGCTTCCATTTCGCGGCTTCCGGTTCCCCTCGGATGCCGGGGAGGAGTCCGGAACACCTCGCGGACCGCGTTGGAGAACGTGGACGCAGCAGGGCTCCTCGATCGCAGGCTGGGAAAGCTTTCCGGAGGGGAGCTTCAGCGCGTCCTGCTGGCCTTGTCCCTGACTCCGCCGCCGAATCTTCTTCTTCTCGATGAGCCGGTTTCGGGGATTGATCTGCCCGGACGCGAGTTGTTCTATCGGACCGTCTCCGAACTCCGGCGCAAGTTCGACCTGTCGATCCTGATGGTCTCGCACGATCTGGCCGGAATCGCGCCCGTCTCCGACCGCATCGTCTTTCTCGACCGCCGGGTGGTCTGCGCCGGACCTCCCCGGGAGGTTCTCGCCAACACGGAGTTCCGGCATGCGTTCGGCTTGGATCTGGAGGACCGGAAATGAGCGCCGATCTGCTGTCCGGCCTTCCCTTCGAGTGGGCGAAGTATGAATTCATGCGCAACGCGCTGGTCGCGGTGATTCTGGTCTCCCCGCTTTTCGCCGTCATGGGGACGCTCGTCGTGAACAACCGGATGGCCTTTTTTTCCGACGCGATCGGGCATGCGTCGCTGACCGGGCTCGGGCTGGGGGTCCTTCTCGGGCTGGCCGATCCCCTTCTGGCGCTCATCGGATTCGCGCTGATCCTTGGAACCGGCATCCTGGTGCTGCAGCGCATCACGCGCGCCTCGATGGATACCATCATTTCCCTGAGCATGTCGTTCAGCATCGCGCTCGGCGTCGTGCTGCTTTCCCGCGGGGGAAATTTCAACCGCTACAGCCACTATCTCATCGGGGACCTTCTGAGCATCACCCCGCGGGAAATCGGCTGGCTTTTCCTGACCGTGCTCATCGTGGGAGGCGGGCTTCTGATCTTTTACAACCGGATTCTTCTCATCGGGATCAATGAATCTCTTGCCCGGAGCCGGGGTTTGAATGCCTGGTGGACCCAGGTGCTTTTCGTGGCCTCGATCGTGATGGTGGTGACGATGAATCTGAGCTGGGTGGGGATCCTGATCATCAACTCGCTCCTGATCCTGCCAGCCGCGGCGGCGCGCAACATCGCGGGGGATACCCGGCAGTATGTGGCATTTGCCATCGCCATCGCGCTCTGCTCCGGGATCTGCGGGCTTCTGGTCTCCTACTATGCCGACACGGCCAGCGGTGCCACGATCGTTCTCCTCGCAATGGGCTTCTATTTTCTGACGCTCGCTCTCAAGGCCCTGCGGCGTCAGTAGAAAATGGGCTCTCTGCCATGGGGAGCATGGGGGGCGGTGCAATATGGAGCCCCGCACCGGGCGGACAAACGATGCGGGGCGCGACCATGAACTGGACGCGCCCCGGCTTTTCGGTTTTTGGGGTGTGTATCAGACCGTCCGGTTTTTGCGGCGGATGGTCCAGACGACGAGAACCGCACCGAGGCCCATCAGGGCGTAGGTCGATGGCTCGGGAACTGCGGAGGCATTGCTCATGACCGTGTGGACCGAGGTGTTGTCGATGTAGGAGACAGGCCCGTCGGCGAACCCGGCGGTATTGGCTCCGTAGTGGGCGTTGATATCCTCGGTGCCGACGACATGGCTGGCGAAGAGTTCGCTGCCAGCACCTTTGGCGTAAAGCGGGACGAGCGCGTTGGTATGCTCACCGCTCAGCCACTGCACGTCGCTCATCACGGCGGCACCGGTGCCGTCGATGGTCTGGTAGCCGTTGAAGGTGTCCACACCGGCATCATATTTTCCGTTCGTGTTGACATCGGTATAGGTTCCGTTGCCCCAGAGGTTGCCGGTCTCGTGGTCGGCGGTGACGATGAGGAGCGTGTTGCTCCAGTCGATGTTGTCTCCCTCAAGATCCACGAAGTCCACGACGGCCTGAACCGAGAGGTTGAAATCATGATGTTCCTCGATGTTGCGGTCGGTCTGGTTGGCGTGGCCGGCCCAGTCAACCGCGCCACCTTCGATCATCACGGCAAACCCATTTTCGTTTTTCGCGAGCACTTTCAGCGCGGCTTTGGTCATGGTTTCGAGCGTCGGGACGTTGAGATTGATCGGGTCGAAGTCGCCTGCGGGATTCGCCCGTGACTGCTGGAGCGTGGTGTTGACCTGGGCGACGCCGAGGAGTTTGTCGGGCGCGGCGGCCACTGTTCCGTTGGCAACGGCCTCGAATTCGGCCTTTGTTTGGGCGACGGACCAGTCGTTCGGTGCACCGTCTTTGATGTCGGTCCAAGTGGCATTTCCCCCGACATACTTGTCGGTCTTTGCCGTGTTTCCGGTCCCATTGTCGTCGTAGTCGCCGCTTCCTGCACCCATGAGCACCTTGAGGTTGCCGTTGTAGTTCAGGGAGTCATACATCGAGTTGTTACCGGCGGCGGGATTCTCTCCGGTGGAATCAGACACGCTTCCATTGAGGGGATTCGATCCGTAGACGCCTTCGGTGCCGATGGCCGCGTAGTTGTTCCGGCTGCTGTTGTGGCCGTAAACGGCAGCAGGCGTGGCGTGGCTGAACTCGACGCTCGATACCGCGCCGATGCTGCGGTCCTTGATGCTGGCCGCCAGCTCGAAGTAGGTGGTCAGCGGCTTGTCGTCGGTGGTCCAGTTGACCTCGCCGTCGTAGTTTTTCACGCCGGTATACATCGCCGTCGCGGCGGAGGCCGAGTCGGTGTAGTTGCTCATGGCGAACGTGGCGTTGCTCCCGTTGAACATCTGGGCCGAGTTGTAGGCGACCGGGCGGCTGGCCGAATACGTCTGCATGCCGAATTTCACGAAGTCGGCTCCCTCATAAACCGGAGTTTCGTTGTAGTATTTGTCTGTCATGCGGAACGTATTGAATCCCGCCCCGTCGCTGATCATGAGGATGACGTTTTTTGCCGATTGTGCTTTTGCGGATGGTGCTGCCAGGAGGCCGCCCATCAGTGCGGCCGCAAGGCCGAATTTTGCGAATCGAATGGATTTCATTGTGGTGTTTGTTTTTGTTTTTTTGTTGGCCGGAGGCTTTCCGGACGGCGGCGAAACTAGCACCCTGCCGACGGGGGCTTCTACGCGGGAGCGGTCGAATGCTTGACTGAATCCCCGACTCCGGAGTGACAAATTTGTCACATTCGCCCGCTTGTCGGAACGCTTGGCCGGGCATTGTCTGCCGTCCGACGAATATGGGATGTCTTTCCTCCACCGGATCCGCAGTCGGCCCCGAGCATCGTGCGTCGGGTGGCTGCCTTGCGCGATGTGCGCCATGCTCAAGGGCCACGGGGTTTCAGGACCGGGCCTGTGCGTCGCTGAAAACATTTGAGACAGCGACACGGGTTCCCGCGCGTCTGATCCTGAAGGCCGACATGCGCCAGCTTCCCCCGCTGTTTCATGCGGCGTGCCGGGAAGCCCGATCGATGTCGGACTCTGCCATCCGGTGCCTCAAGTGGCACTCTGCGATGCGGGAGTCAGCCGCCGGGTCCGACGGTCTGCTCCAGGCGGTTTGTGACCAGGGTTTGTTAACGGCGGCGGTGCCCCTGCGTGCACGGGATTTTTCGATTGGACTCGTGGAGTTCGGACCGCTTCCGGAGGGGGACTGTCCGGCAAGCGAAGCCGCACTGGCCCTCTCCGGCCCGCTTTTGCGCGAACTGGAGCGCGAGGCGTGCGTCGTCATTGATCTTCAGGCTATTCCTGAACCTGTCCGTCGGGCGATTGCCTTCATTGAAAAGCACTTCACCACCCGCTTGGATCTGTCTGCTGTCGCAAGGGAAGCCGCACTCAGTCCGGGGCACTTCAGCAGGGTGTTCCGTACCGGCACTGGACGGTCGGTTGCGGACTATATTGCGTGGGTCAGGGTGAACCGTGCCTGTGAACACCTTGTCGCCAGACCACACGCACGGGTTTCCGAGATCGCCCTGGAATGCGGGTTCGAGTCGATCCCGCACTTCAACCGGCAGTTTCGAAAGTTCACCGGGCACTCGCCGAGTGAATTCAGAAACAATCACCCCGGCTGCGGAAAGACAGTGTCGGACGCAGAAGGGAACGCAGGGGCCACGTCTGTAATGCCGCCTTTTTCGCCGAGGGATTCTATTTTCTGAGGCCCTGCGGCGTCAGTAAAGATACAGATCCTCCGGGGGGTCGATCTGTTCCAGCACGGCATTCTGGACGACGGGGGTGTTCCTTCCTCCCTCGATCGGAAAGGCGGCCGTCCCGGTGACCTTCACCCAGGTCATCCCGGGGAGTCCGGGCTTCGATTCGGGTTCGATCGGGAGGGCGACCGGCTGGGCGTCCGCAGCGCAGCAGGCCATGATCATGCGGATGACAACGAAGCGCTTTCCGTCGGGGTTGTTGGTTTTTGCGGGCATCAGCTGGCCGATGACCTCGACCGGTTTGCCATCGAGTTGATCCCGGAGATCCGGAAGCTGGGCCGCGTAGAGAAAGTCGATGACCTGCGCCTCGATCCGCCCCTGCTTATTTTTCGGCAGAAGGTATTGGTTCGTTTCCCGGGTGTCGTCCCTGGATGATGACCCATCATCCGGAAGGGCGGGCTCGACAAATCCGGGGGGTGGCTGGGAGCCGGGAAGCTGGGACAGATCCTGCACATAGACACGGTTGGCCACCGTGTCCGCGGCAAAACGGTCCAGCGTATTGGTGACTGCAAGGAGAAGCGGGACCGTGAGGAGGAGCGAGGCGAGGACGCTCCCGACCGATGAACGCGAGCCGTGAGCGCCGGAGGTCGCTGGGGAGATGAGCACGAGGAAGGCCAGGCAGAGCAACACGGCACCAGCCACCAATACGAAGGGCTGGAAATTCGGGTGCAGATAGGCGCGGATCCGGCCGCTGAAGTAAAACGCGAGAAGGACGCCGCCCCAGACGGAAAGAACTCCGGAGGTGAGGAAACGATGGAGTCTGGATCTCATAGGCCGATCACCTGGAGGCGGACGCAGAGAAGGCCGATCAGCACAAAAAGCCCGATGACGAGGCCGAGGACGAAGCGCTTCCGGAACACGGAAGAGTAGATGAAGATCAGCTTGAGATCGACCATCGGCCCGAAGACGAGGAACGCCAGTTTGGAGACGGCCGGGAACATTGAGAACGTCGCCGCGATGAACGCGTCGGTCGTGCTGCACAGGCAGAGCATGGCGGCGAGGACCATGAGCGAACCGGTCGCGAGCCAGTCGTTTGTGGCGAGCGGCACGATGACATCCTGATTCACCGAGGTGCTGAAAAGCGCCGCGGCGGCTGCCCCGAGTAGGAAGTAGACCGTCATGTTGAGGAAATCGCCGACGCAGACGGCGAGCGCGGCCCAGAACCTTCCGGCAATTCCCGCCCCCTCCGAACAACCCGGAAGCCCCCGCGGCTGCGCGATGTCCGCGATGACGCCGGGCCGGAGCACAAGGTTCAGCGGGAGGTTGTGGACGGCCATGCCGACCGCCACCGCCACGCCGTAGCCGAGGCTGAGGCGCAGGAGCGTGGTTTCGAGCGGGGCCTGTCCCCGGAACGCCGCATAGGTGCTGAGCGCGACGATGGGATTCACAATCGGCGCGGAGAGCATGTAGGTGACCGCGTGCGAAGGAGGCAGGCCCTTGGACATCAGGCGGCGGATGATCGGAACCACCCCGCACTCGCACATGGGAAAAACCAGCCCGAGCAGCCCGCTGACGAGAGCGCCGGCAAACGCGTTGCGCGGCAGCAGGCGGGTCATCAGCCTCCCCGGGAGGAACTGGTCGATCACGCCCGAGATCATGGTGCCGAGCAGCAGGAACGGCAGACCCTCAAGCAGGATGCTCAGAAAGGCATAGCTGAAACCCGACAGGCTGAACCGGAAAATGTTGTCCATGGATTATGGTCCGGCATCTGCCGCCGGCTTGGCTCCGAACAGCTCCGTCGCCAGCGCATGGATGGATTCCGGATCAATGTCCGGACCGATCAAGACGGCCACCGGTTGGCTCAGGCGGGCAGTTTGGCCGATCGGCAGCCACTGGGTGGCACCGTCCTCGACCTTCTGGAACACATGAAATTCGCCCGGTGACTCGGCGAGCCGGGCAAGGCCCTTGACCCGGATGACCTCACGTGGAAGCCCATCAAGAAATGACGTGATCGTCCGCCGTGAAACCGTTTCCGGCAGATGGATCTGCAGCGACGCGAAGTGGTGCGGCGCATGGGAGTGATGGGGCTTGTGGGGAGAATGGTGATGTTCGCACTCGGCCGGGTGCGGCTCGGCCTCCCGGTTCGGAAGGATCTTTACCTCCGCGAGGATCTCCTTGACTCGTTCTGAAAATTCGGAGGGATCGGCACGCTTGGCGTGAAGATGGTGGCCGGCGAGCGAGCTCTCCACTTTCTCGCGGCGCTTCGCTTCGATGTCATCCCACCGCGAGACATGAAGGAAGTTTGCGGTCCGCGCCTGTTCGAGCTCCAGCGCATTGTGCCAGAACCGCTTTTGCCACCGCTGCCCGTCAACGACCGAAAGCTGGATCGGCAGAGTGAACGGGGCCAGGGCGGGTTCGAGGGAGAGAAGTTCGATCAGTTCCTCGGAGTCGGTGGTGCCGTTTGTTTCGATGACGATGACTCGATCCGGCGCGTGCTCGAATTTTTCGAGAGCGCCGAGCAACTCGTCCCTCGATCCGCAGCAGACGCAGCTTCCGCTGATCGGGACGATTGACTCGGCGAGGTCCCGGAGCAGCTCCGCATCCACCCTGGCATTCTGGTAGTCGTTGATGATGACGTGGGGATCGATCCCGCGGGCGCGGAGCTCCGGAAGGAGCCGGCGAAGATAGGTCGTCTTTCCCGAGCCCAGAAAGCCGACAAGGAGGATGAGCGGGGTCATGTTTGTAAAATCACACCCAGCCGAGGCCGAAGAAGGCGACCGTGATCCCTCCGCGCGAAGGCTTGAGCGCGACAGATTGGATCTCCGGTTCGGCGAGGCCTGCGGCAAGCGCGGCGGATTCTGCTTCGAAGTCGGTTTCTAGACGCGCACGTTCGGCGGTGAGTGATTCGACCGATTCCTGAGCGGCGGCGACATCGGAGCTTTCCTGGACCGTCCGGCCGACTCCGCGAGCAGCGGTCCCCGCTCGGTTCAGGGTCGTGGCACTGATGGCCTTGCGTCCGAGAAACGCGCCGAGAATCGTTGAGCCCACGGAAATCGCGGTTTGAAACGTGGCCTGGCGGGCCTGGTTTTTCTGCTTTTCGACGGCGGCATTGGCGCGCGCGATCCGGGCTTCGATTGCGGCGAGTTTTGGCGCGAACTTTTTGCGGAGGGCGTCCACTTTTTCGTCGCGAAACTCCCGCTGGGCGAGCGAGGCGCGGGAACGGAATTCCGCGTCCGGCTCGCCCGGCTTCGATGACAGCCCGAGCGACGGGCACTTGAAAAGTTCGCACCGTTCGTTGTCAGCAACCCAACGGGCGAACGCCTTCTCCCACCCGGCGTAGTTTTTTTCAACCGCGGCCAGGGATGGCAGTTCGGCGAAGCTGGCATCGGCCGGCGGAGCTGTCAGGAAATCCTTTGGTGCGGCATCGAGGGGCTCCGTCCACTCGGCCTCACCGGCCCCCGTCGGGAATTCGGCCGCGAGAGTGATGTCGCGGGTCTCGTCGACTCCGGATTTTGCATCCGAGAAGCGGACCTTTGCGGAGCCGACAAGCCGTGGTCTGAGGGTGCCATCCGAGGGCAGAAAAAACTGTCGGATTCCCGGAGGAACCGCGGGGAGGCGTCCGCCGGATGCGGTGGGGAGGGGTTCGGCAGCCTTCGCGGCCGGGGCCCCCCCTTTTTTTGCGGACATCAGAATTTTGATCTGGTCGCGGGTGAGGGGACCGCGAAGGTAGCTCATCACCCAGCGGGACTCGAAAACCACCGGAGCATCCTCATGCACGTTGTTGAGCAGGAATTTCCGGCTGCCGAGTCCGGCGAGAAGCGCTTCGAGTTCGGCCTTGGAAAGCTTTGAAGAAGATCCGAGCAGTCCCTCGATCACCTTCGCCTTGTCGCGGTCGGTCTGCAGCCGGCCGATGAACCAGGTTCCCGTGTTGGCGAGCGCCTTATAGTCGAGGTCGACAGGGTTCTGGGTCGCCAGAACGACCCCCACGCCAAATGCCCGCGCCTGCTTGAGGAGCGTGAGCATCGGCAGCTTCGATGGCGGGTTGGCCACGGGCGGGAGGTATCCGAAGATCTCATCCATGTAGACGATTGCCCGCAGGCTGGTTGTCCCGCTCTGCCGGCGCATCCAGGCAACCACCTCGTTGAGGAGGAGGGAGACAAAAAACATCCGCTGGGCATCGTCGAGATGGGCGATGGAGAAGATCGCATGGCGCGGCCTGCCAGTGTCGTCGTGAAGGAATCCGGCGATATCGAGCGGTTCGCCGGTGTTCCATGAGGCGAAGCCGGGCGAGGCGAGCAGCGTGTTGAGCGCGACCACCATCGAAAAACGTTCCTTCGCCGGAAAAAATGATTCGAGGTCGAGAACCCCGACTTTTTCAAATGGCGGCTGCTGGATTTTTGCGATGATGCCGGCCAGGTCGAGGTCTTTTCCCGCATTCCACTCGTGAGTGAAAACCGCGGCAAGAAATGCCCCCTCGCGGCTCTTTACAGGATCCACGTTCATCCCAAGCAGCCCGAGAAGTCCCGCGACGGCGGTCTGGACGCGCTCGCCAAGTACCTCCTCATCCGGCTCATCCTGCGGAGCACGGAAAGCATTCACCAGATTGACCGGGATCCCGGCCGTGCTGCCCGGCGTATAGATCGCAAAATCCGCTTTTTCCTTCAGCGCGCGGATCCGCTCGCCGTCCTGCCCCCACTTTGCAAGGCCGTCGGTCCAGGTTTTAGCCTGCTGGGCTGCCCATTCGTCCGGCTCGACCCCCTTGCGGCGCGCTTCGTCCTCGATGATCCATGGGCGGAAATCCTCCGGCCTGAGATCGGGAAACGTGAGGAGAAGGTTTCCCAGATCCCCTTTGGGATCGATGATGATCGCTGGCACGCCGTCCATCGCAGCCTCTTCGAGCAGCGCCAGGCAGAGCCCGGTCTTCCCGCTCCCGGTCATGCCGACGCACACCGCATGGGTGACGAGGTCGCGGGAGTCATACAAAAGGGGTTCATCCGGAGCGCCGCCCACCGGGCTGCCGAGATAGAATGCGCCGAGTTTTTCGAAGTCCGAAGGAGTCGCTGGCATCGGGGAAGAATCCGCAAATTTCCCGCCGTTTTCCAGAGGAATGTGCTTGAACTTCCGTGCCGTCCGCCAATGTTGACACCCATGCTCCGAATACTGGCAATCATTTTACTGGCAGGGATCCTGTCCGCGCATGCGGACGCCGGGAGGGAATACATACTTCTGAGCGGCGGGCCTGCGCTCATCGAGTGGGAAAAATACAAGGCCGCCCCCCACGACCGCTGGTGGGGGAATTTCATCCGCGCCGCCCGCGTCCGCATCGAGGAGATCCGGAAGAAACAGGGGCCGGATGCGCTGATTACCTGGCTGGTTTACAAGCCCGGCTACGTCCGCCGTGCGGAACGTCAGGACAAGGCCGACCTCATCGGGAACATCCTGTCCGTCCGCGACAAATACAACGTCAACCTCGTATGGGTCGGAAATGGCGATGACGTCATCAACTACCTGAATGCCGGACGCCCGCGCAGCGAGGTTAAGATTGCCGATTTTGAATTCTTCGGGCATTCGAACCGGGCGTGCTTCATGCTCGACTACAGCAACGAGATCGACAGCGGATCGAAAAGCTGGCTCCATGAAAAAGAACTCTCAAAAATCCACCGCGGGCTGTTCACCCGCGACGCCTTCATCAAGAGCTGGAGCTGCCACACCGGCGAGAGCATGAGCAAATACTGGCGCATGGCCACCGGAAAGAAAATGATCGGAGCAATCGGCAAGACCGACTACGCCGACGGACACCTCCGCGGCTGGGTTCCTGCTCTCAGCGCCGGGGCCCGCTGGGGCGGATAGCCAGGGTATAAGACTCTGCGTTTGCTTCCGTCGGTTTTGCAGGAAGAAGCCCATTACCCGCGCTTTTCGCGGCCGGGTTTGGGGTAGGTTCCGCGGCTTCGGGCTTCCCCGGTTCCGGACTTGAGTTCCATGATCTGGTCGCGCAGGAGTGCGGCGCGCTCGTATTCGAGGCTCGCGGCGGCGGCGGCCATGTCGCGCTCAAGTTCGCGCACGAGTTCGTGGAGATCGAAGCTGCCCTCGTCCTCCTGGACGATGCTCTGTTCGATCTCGCGGGCCTTGAGAATTGTATGGAGACTTTCCTGGACCGCGCGCTTCACGCCGGTCGGCGTGATGTTGTGCTCCCGGTTGTAGGCCTCCTGCCGGCTGCGGCGGTAGTCGCTGACATCGAGGAGAGCCTTGATGCTGCCCGTGATCGTGTCGGCGAAGAGGACGACTTCGCCGTTGATATGTCGCGCAGCCCGGCCGGCGGTCTGGATGAGGCTCGTTTGGCTTCGAAGATACCCCTCCTTGTCGGCGTCGAGGATGCAGACGAGCGAGACCTCCGGGAGGTCGAGGCCTTCGCGGAGAAGATTGATGCCAACGAGGACATCGCACTCTCCTGCTCGCAGTCCGCGCAGGATCTCCACCCGCTCGATCGTGTCGATGTCGCTGTGCAGGTAGCGCACTTTCAGGCCGATCTCGCGGAGATAGTCCGCAAGGTCTTCCGCGGTGCGCTTCGTGAGTGTTGTGACCAGCACCCGCTCGCCCTGCTCGATCCGGGAGCGGCAGAGTTCGATCGTCGCGTCGATCTGACCCTTCAACGGCCGGACCGTGATTTTTGGATCGAGGAGTCCCGTTGGCCGGATGATCTGCTCGGCGATCAGCAGTGATCCGGGTGTGTGGACATCCGGGTGATCCTTTACCGCTGCGGACAGGATGGGAGCGCGCTGGACAGTCACACCGGGGATCTTTTCCGGGTTGGCGATCCAACCGGCATTGCCGGCAATACTGTTGCGGAGTTCGAACGGTCCCGGCGTGGCGCTGACGTAGACGACCTGGCCGGTCATCTGCATAAACTCCTCGAAGTTGAGCGGTCGGTTGTCCAAGGCGCTCGGGAGGCGGAACCCGTAGTTGACGAGAACGGATTTCCGAGAACGGTCGCCGGCGAACATCCCGCCGACCTGAGGCACCGTGGCATGCGACTCGTCGATCACGAGGAGGGTGTCCTTCGGCAGAAAGTCCATGAGCGTATACGGGCGCGATCCCGGCGGGCGTCCGGTCAGGTGGCGCGAGTAGTTCTCGATCCCGCTGCAGTATCCCATCTCCTGCATCATCTCGAGGTCGAACTCGGTCCGCATCTTGATCCGCTGGGCTTCGATGAATTTGCTGTCGCGCTCGAACTCGACGACCCGCGCCTCCATTTCCTTCCGGATGTCACCCATCGCCCGGTTGAGCTTGTCGTGGGGGGTGACGAATTGCTTGGCCGGAAAGAGCGTGAATGTCGTGAGCGTGGAGGCGACGTGCCCGGTGAGCGGGTCGAACTGGCTGATCCGCTCGATCTCGTCCCCGAAAAATTCGACCCTCACCGCCTCGTCCTCGCTCTGCGCGGGATGAACCTCGACCACATCGCCGCGGACGCGGAACTTGCCGCGCGCGAACGCGATGTCGTTCCGCTCGTAGAGCATCTCCACCAGCTTTGTCAGGAGCGCCTCGCGGGTCATCTGCTGGCCGGGCCGGATCGTGACGAGCATCTGGAGAAAGTCCTCCGGGGAGGCGAGGCCGTAGATACAGGACACGCTGGCGACAACGATCGTGTCGCGCCGGCTGAGGAGCGAGCTGACCGCCGAGAGCCGCAGGCGCTCGATCTCCTCGTTGATCGAGGAGTCCTTCTCGATGTAGGTGTCGCTGCGGGGGAGATACGCCTCCGGCTGGTAGTAGTCGAAGTAGCTCACGAAATACTCGACTGCATTGCGGGGGAAAAACTGCTTGAACTCGCTGTAGAGCTGCGCCGCGAGCGTCTTGTTGTGCGACATGATGAGTGTCGGGCGGTCGAGGTCCCGGATCACGTTCGCCACGGTGAATGTCTTTCCCGACCCGGTGACTCCGAGCAGCGTCTGGTGCCGGTTCCCTGCAAGCAGTGATCGCGTGAGCGTCCCGATCGCGCGGCCCTGGTCGCCGCACGGCTGGTAGTCGGATGACAGCTCGAATCCCATCCCTTGAAAACTAGGCGACCCGGTGGCGGATCTGAGCGCGAAGGATGAGGTAGAGGACAAAAAACAGGGCCAGCGTCGAGACGATGAGGACAACGGTGTTGAACCACAGCAAGCCAGCGCGGATGCCGAAATATTCTTTGATGGGTCCGAAGAAAACGTTGAGGTGGCGGTTTTCGCGGTAGTCACTCTGCTCCATTTCTGCCTTTGAGACGAGGTCGGTGACCTTCTGGTTCACGTAGAGCTGCTCCGCGGTCACCCCGCTCCCGGCCCCCTTGAACACCGACCGGTCGAATGGTGCGCCGGCGATGATGGCGTCAATCTTCCCGAACTGGGAGTCGAGGGTTCGCGGATCCGATGCCTCCAGCCCGGAGAGCACGGCCAGCGTGTCCTTCAAATCCTCCAAGCGCGTCTCCTGCGATTCGGTCGGGTTTTTCTCCGCGACGATCCTGTTGATCTGGTTCTGGATGAGTTCCTGACGGCTGGTCAGAGGATTGTTCTTGGCCTGGGCGAAAATGAGGGCCTCGTAGGACCATCGCGTTGGCATGAATTCGCAGATCAGGGGCACTTGGAGATCGCTGCGCGCCGGCATCGCGCTGTCCGGGTGGCTGCTGACCCACTGCTGGATCGAATACACGAAGTCGAGGTTCTTGTTCATCTCCTCGTATTTGATGAGCGCGCCGCTGAGGATGATCTGCGGGATGAGGACCGCCGGGATGATCAGGATGCCGGTCTTGCTCTCCGCGACAAGCGAGGAGATGACCAGCCCGATGGCCACGCCGCTTCCCACGGTAAGGAACATCGCCCCGAAGACGATCCAGAATCCGCCGCGCAGGGAAAGCAGGGAGTTGCCGATCCATGCAAAAAGGGCGCATTGCACGACCGCGAAGGCGGCCAGGGTCAGCGCCTTCGCCATGACATAGTAGATCAGACGGACGTCGAGGTTGCGCTCGCGCATCAGCACCGGGCGGTCGCGTATGATGTCGTCCACGCTGTTCGTCAGTCCGAGGAACATCGCCACAACCAGCGAAAGAAACAGGTAGGTCGGGATGTGAAAAGCCGACGCGAAGTCATAGACGTCGCTCTCGGAATACCTGAGCACCATCCCGGTCAGCAGGGCAAGGAGGGGAGCCTCCAGAATCGTCGTGAGAAGGTTCGCAGGGTTCCTGAGCTTGCTGAGGAACGCGCGCTTGAGCAGCACCACAAACTGGTGCCATTCCTCGCGCCAGCGGATGGGTGAGCGACGGCGGACGGGCGCCGGCGGGGGAGGGGCTGCCTCGCGCGGCGCGGAGGGCTGCTGGACATCCTTCATCAGCCGGTAGGCCTCGTATTTATCCCGCCAGTAATCCGGGGAAAAGCGCCGGGCGGGGATGAGCTGGCCCCGGTTGTTTTCCTCGAAGATGATGTCGCCGCCGAGATCCCGGAGCGGGGTCTCCAGTACGTCGAAGATGAACTCCGGACGCGTCGTCCCGCAGGCCTCGCACCCTCCGAGGGCAGTCCCGAAATGCTGCTGGTGCTCGGCTTCGGCAAAATACTTCAGCATCTCCTGGGGGGTTCCGAAAAAGACGAGCTTCCCGCCGCGGTCGAGCAGCACCGCCTTGTGGAACATCTGGAAGATCTTCGAGGTCGGCTGGTGGATCGTCACCAGCACGATCTTGTTGTGTGACATCCCCCGGATGATCTCGACGACGTGCTCGGAATCCTTCGAGGAGAGGCCGCTGGTGGGCTCGTCGAAGAGGAAGACATCCGCCGAGCTGACCATGTCGAGGCCGATGTTCAGGCGCTTGCGCTCGCCCCCGCTCAGCGTCTTCTTGTGAGCGCTGCCGACGACGAAGTTCCGGCGCTCATTGAGGCCAAGCTCGGCGAGTTTTCCGTCAATCCGCCGGAGCCGCTCGCGCCGGGAGAGGTGGGGGGCGCGGATCGCGGCGGCAAAGTTCAGGTTTTCCTCGATCGTGAGGTGCTCGTCAAACGCGTCGTATTGCGGGACGTGGGTGACATATTTCCGGAGAGCGTCGTAGTTGGCGTAGAGCGAGCGGTTATTGAAGAGGACATCCCCCTGATGGGGGGGAAACTGCCCTGAGAGCGCGCGGAGGAGCGTGCTTTTGCCGCACCCGCTCGCCCCCATCACGCAGACCATCTCGCCGCGCTGAACGGCGAATGAAATCCCGTCGATCGCCACGGCCCTGTTGCCGAACCGGCACACGAGGTCTCGCGCCTCGATCGAGCGGATCACGTTGCGCTCCTCCTCGATCAGGCGCTCCGTGAAGTTGCAGCGCAGGACCTGACCGACATCGACCCGGATGGTGTCCCCGTCCGCCAGGGGGGCCGCATTGCGGACCGGCACCCCGCGGACCAGGATCGGACGGTCGGACTGCAGGACCTCCAGGCGCCCCTCGCGGCGGTCGTAGTCGCAGGAGATTTTCAGGAGCACATCCCCTCCCGCGCCCGGCGCCAAAAGGATGTCATCCTCCTGCAGAAGCCCCGGGTTGTTGGAGACGAGATACTCGCTCTTCGAGGTTTTGAGCTGGAAGCGTCCGCCGTAGGAGCGCGCCCGCCGGCGCAGGTCTCCGAGGTCGAGCTCGCTGTCGTTGTGAAAGACGATCTTGTCCTCCAGCGTTGCGTCCACCTCCGCGCCCTGGTTGAGGCGCACACCTTTCAGGACGGCGTCCACATTGCGCAGAGCCCGCACCCTCACCCGCAGGCCGAATGTCACCTGCAGGCAAGAATCCCTCGACCGGTTTTTCTCGAGGCGCACCTCGTCGGAAGAACTGACCGCGATGTAGATCTCCGGGAGGGTGACGTTCTTTTTTGCGTTGAAATAAAAGACGAGGTCCGAATACGCGAGGACCTGATCGTCGATGAGCACCCGCTGGCCGGTGTAGAGCCGGGCAAAATCCCCCGGTTTGAGGGCGCGGCCCTGCACGACAAGATTGCGGCCGCTCAGGTTTTTTAAAATGACGAGGTCGCCGTAGCGGTAGGCGTTGAGATGCTCGTCCGGGGCAAAATCCGCCAGGGCGACATCCGCTTGGTCGGGGTGCCCGAATGTCACCATCTCCAGCGGAGAGGCTCCCGCCCGGTAAACAGTCGGGTCCGCCTGGTCGTCAGAGTTGAGCTGGTAGACAATATCAATCGCCTGCTCGGCCATTCCCAGGCGGGACATGAACGAGTAATACGCGATGACCTGATCCTGCCGGAGTCCGGCCTTGGCGATCAGGTCGTAGAGCTGCACGCCGAGGAGGATCTTCCGCTCGTCGCTGATCTGCCCGGCGAGCCGCTGGGCCATCTCGTTCAGGTCCTGCTTCTCATGCAGCGCGTCCCGGAACAGCTTGCGGAGCTCGGAATAGACGGCATCGGGGTAGTCGTAACGCAGAAACCCGAGCCCGGAATCGATTTCCTCCTCTAGCAATTCCCCGTCGGCCCGCGCGAACGCCGCCAGCACCTTGATGAGCGTTGGCAGGAGATTCGGGCTTTCGATGACGGTGCGCGGTTTGCGCTGAAGCCTGCGGAAGAAATGCCTCGTGCGCGAACGGGCGATGGAAAACCCGCGCAGGGCGCCCTCGATGCGACGCTGCACTCCTCCCGGTCCCTGCTTTGAATGTGCGGTTTCCACCAACGGGCCACCCTATCTCCGGTTCCCTTGCATTGCAATGCGCGTCTGGAGAGGGTGTCCGTCCGGTTGACGTCCGCTGCCTGCCTGCCTTATGCTGCTTCCATGACAACCTATGTTTATGAGACCGTCCCCGCAAAAAAGGGGGAGTCCATCCGCCACTTTGAAATCCGGCAGAGCATGAGGGATGCGGCTCTCACCAGGCATCCGGAGACCGGAGAGGCGATTCGGCGGGTTGTCGTGGGAGGATACGGGATCCTGAAATCCGGCGAACCCGCTCCCCGCGCAGCGGCTCCTTCCGGGGGACACAGCTGCTGCGGCGGCTGCGGCTGCCACTGAGCGATTCCGGGGGAGCAGAGACTGCAAACCGAAAAACGACCCGCCAGAACACCCGATGCTCACGCGCGTATTCTCAGCTGCAATCCAGGGAGTGGATGCCCGGGAGGTCGAGATCGAGGTCAACACAGGGGCAGGGGAGCCAAAGATTATTGTTGTCGGGCTGCCGGATACCGCGGTGAAGGAGAGCAAGGACCGCGTGACGACGGCTATCGCCAATAGCGGGTTCAAATGGCCGCGCGAGCGGACCACCATCAATCTGGCTCCAGCCGATATCAAGAAGGAGGGACCGAGCTTCGATCTGCCCATTGCGATCGGCATGGTGGCCGCCGCCCGCCGCGAGGAGATTCCACGACTGGAGCGATGCCTGGTGGCCGGCGAACTTGCGCTTACCGGAGAAATCCGTCCCATCAAGGGGGCCCTGCCGATCGCGATCGAGGCGCGGGAGCGAGGAAAAAAAGCGGTTCTGCTACCGGCGGCCAATGCGCCTGAGGCGGCCATTGTCGAGGGGATCGACGTCTACGGCGTGAGCAACCTGCGCGAGGCCTACGAGTTCCTCATCCGGAAAACCGAACTGTCTCCCGTTCCCGGAAATGCCTCGTCCAGGCTTGCAGCCGGCCGCACGGAGGAAGTGGATTTTTCCGAGGTCAAGGGCCAGTTCCAGGTCAAGCGCGCAATCGAGGTCGCCGTCGCGGGAAACCACAACATCCTTTTTATCGGGCCGCCCGGGTCCGGGAAAAGCATGCTCGCCAAGCGGATGGCCTCGATCATCCCGCCGATGAGCCTTGAGGAGGCGGTGGAGACGACCAAGATCCACAGCATCTGCGGGCTTCTCAGCGAAAAGTCCGCGTTTGTCGCAAACCGTCCGTTCCGCTCGCCCCACCATACGATCAGCGACATCGGCCTTCTCGGAGGTTCGACAAATCCGACTCCGGGCGAGGTGAGCATCGCCCACAACGGAGTGCTTTTCCTCGACGAGCTTCCCGAATTCAAGCGCTCGACCCTTGAGGTGATGCGACAGCCTCTCGAAGACGGCCGTGTCACCATCTCGCGCGCTGCAGGGACCATGACGTTTCCGGCGGACTTCATGCTGGTGGCCGCAATGAACCCGTGTCCGTGCGGATACTTTGGCGATCCGGCCCGCGAGTGCCGGTGCTCGCCGGGGCAGGTGGAAAAATATCGCTCACGGATTTCCGGACCGCTGCTCGATCGCATCGACATCCACGTCGAGGCCCCCGCCGTTCACTATCGCGATCTCTCCAGCAATGAGTCCGCCGAGCCCTCCTCCGTGATCCGAGAGCGCGTGATCCTGGCCCGCGAGCGCCAGAGCGAGCGCTTTGCCTCAGGAAAAACGACGAACTGCAATGCCCGGATGGGCAACAGCCAGATCAAGAAATTCTGTGCACTCGACAGCACCGGACAGGAAATGCTCCGGCACGCGATGGAGGACCTGCAGCTCAGCGCCCGCGCATATGACCGGATACTAAAGGTCTCCCGTACCATCGCCGACCTTGCGGGTGCGGAGCAGATCGCATCCGAGCACATCGCCGAAGCCATCCAATACCGCACTCTCGACCGCAGGCTCTGGGTGTGACCAGTTATTCAGATTCACGGGAATACCCGGTAGAAACTCAGTTGCGGAGTCTGCGCTGGCGGACCATGAAAACGACGGCTCCAAGGGCCAGAAATCCCATTACCCAAGTGCTGGTCTCAGGAACAGCTACCGGGGCCGCAGTAGACACCGGAGCAAATGAGGTCAATAGAAGCCGCTCGCTAGGGATGCCATTTAACCCTCGCGCCGTGATGTCGAAGTCTCCGGGGGAGAGCGGGGCGGAACCATTAGCAGGAGAAAGAGAGAACGATCCCTGAGATACGCCCCATAAACCATTAAGCACTGGCTGGCCGACCAACTCCGAGTTGAAATTAAGGGTTCCCGCGTTTGTGCTGAAACTAGCGAGAGAGAAATCAGAGGCAGTAAAAACCCCATCTCCTAATGCTGAACCCGTCATGGTCATCTGAAAATTCTGGAAAGCATCGGAGATCGGAACATACGATCCGAGAAAAGGACTAGTGGGTCCGGCAAATAAATTATGTCCCGGATTGTTGAAAAGGGACGTGTCCAGGGTGAATGTTGCAACGGCAGAGGCACCGTTTCCAAAACTGACTCCCGACCAGCGGGCTTCCATGTCAATCAAGTCCGCCCGGGATAACGGAGACAATGCAAAGATCGCTGCCATCGAGAGCAAAAGAATCTTTGATGCCATTCTTCTCTTCTACGGAGCAGTTTCCAATGTGTCCAGAAAAAACATTGACGTCAGTCAATAAAACTCAACAGCCATGTTCCATGGTTTCGGCTTTGGCTGGCAGCCGAAAATGACATCTTGGACGTGTTTTGGAGGGTTGGCAGATTGCTCTCACCGAGTGAAGCGTGAGAGGCCGTAATCCGCTCACCGTCATTTGAACCCGTGTCCGTGCGGATACTTCGGCGATCCGGCCCGCGAGTGCCGGTGCTCGCCGGGGCAGGTGGAACGCTACCGCTCGCGAATCTCGGGTCCTCTTCTCGACCGTATCGACATCCACGTCGAAGCCCCCGCAGTGAACTACAAAGAGCTATCCAGCAACGAGCCCGCCGAACCATCCGCCGCGATCCGCGAACGGGTCATCGAGGCCCGCACGCGGTAGAGCGGCCAGTCCGGTGTGTCGCTTGTGTCGTGTGCCGTATAGAAATCGTCGTGGGAGTTTTGGGCGCCTGGAACAAAAAGACGTAACCCGTTCAGGCATTCGCTCAGACCGACCAGGCACATCCCGAAAAAGCCCGTTGCTTGACCTTCAACCCCATATCTGCCAGCGTCCAGACATGGAGATTGCCGATTCCGGTTTCCATTATCAGGCCAATACCCCGGCGGGGAGGAAGCGGTTTTCTATTGGCAAACTTTTTTCACGGGGTATCCCGGCATGAAAAAGAAATCTGGCCCCGCCCCGTCCGGGGATGCGCTCAAGGCTGTCCGTTCTTCAGCCATGCACTATGTCGGGATCGGGGCTTCAGCTGGCGGCCTGGAGGCGATTGAGCTTTTCTTTACCCACATGCCGCCGGACAGCGGCATGGCGTTCATCGTCGTGCAGCACCTTTCGCCCGACTACAAAAGCCTCATGGTGGAGCTGCTTTCCAAGAAGACCTCCATTCCGGTCCGCAGGGCAGAGGATGGGATGGAGGTGCTGCCCAACCATGTCTATCTGATCCCTCCCAAGAAGAACCTGACCATCTTCCACGGCAAGCTGCTGCTGTCGGAGCAGGACCACAGCCGGGGGGTCAACCTGCCGATTGACGTGTTCCTCCGTTCCCTGGCCGAAGATCAGGCCGAACGGGCCGTGGCGATCATCCTTTCCGGCACCGGCAGCGATGGCATGCGCGGGGTGCGGGCAGTCAAGGAAAACGGCGGCATGGTGATGGTGCAGTCGGAAGAATCGGCCAAGTTTGACGGCATGCCACGCTCCGCCATCTCCACCGGGCTGGCCGATTTTGTTCTGCCCCCGGACCAGATGCCGAAGCAGCTGCAGGCATTTATCAAGCACCCCTATGTCGCCAAGGCCGAACGCGCCGAGAGCCTGCTAACCAACGAGGATGGCCTGATCCGGATCTTTGCCATGCTGCGCGAGCGCTGCAAGGTGGATTTCACCTACTACAAGCCAAGCACGGTGGTGCGGCGGATCGAACGGCGCATGTCGATCAACCAAGTGGAGGATATCAAGGACTATGTCAGCTACATTCTCAGTAACCCACAGGAGCTCATCACGCTCTACCGGGAGCTGCTGATCGGCGTCACCAGCTTTTTCCGCGATCAGGAGGCGTTTGACCTTCTGGCGGAAAAGGTGCTGCCGGACCTTCTCCGCAATGCCGCCAACCGTGAACTCCGCTTCTGGGTGGCGGCCTGCTCCACCGGTGAGGAAGCCTACTCGCTGGCTATCACGGTGCGCGAATGCATGGAGCAGATGGGAGTTACCCGCGATATCAAGATTTTTGCCACCGATATCGACCGCGACGCCATCCATTTTGCTGCGTCCGGCAGCTACCCGGAGAGCATCGCAGCCGACCTGTCGCCCCGGATCCTTTCCAAGTATTTCCACAAGCGGGACGACAACTTCCAGATCGCCCGCACCATCCGCGAGATGGTGGTATTTGCCCAGCACAACCTGATCAAGGATCCCCCCTTCACCAACCTGGACCTGATCAGTTGCCGCAACGTGCTGATCTACTTCCAGCCGGTGTTGCAGCGCAAGGTATTCGAGTTTTTCAACTTCTCGCTGGCAGCCGACGGAGTGCTCTTTCTGGGCAGCAGCGAGACCACCGGCGATATGGCATCCTACTTCGATGTCGTTGACCACAAACTGAAGATCTTCCGCTCCAAGGGCAGGCTGAAGCCGCTCACCGACACCCATCTGCCCATGGCAACCGACACCCGCTTCCAGGAAATGAAGGGGCAGTTTGCCGTGGCGCGCCGTGCCCTGCGGCCCACCGATGAGGAGCGGGTGATGGAGCGGTTTGTTGAAGCCGCATCCCCCGATTACATCCCGCTCGCACTGGTGGTTAACGAGCAGTTTGAGGTGCAGCATATCTTTGGCGATGCCACCGACTACTTCAGACTCCCCTCCGGCAAGGTGGTCAACGACATTTCGAAGATGGCGGTCAAGGAGCTGGCCATTCCGCTGGCCACCGGCATTCAAAAGGTTTTGCGCCAGAATCAGGAACAGCGGTTTTCCAACATCAATCTAAGCCACCTCGGGCCCGGTCGTATGGTTGACCTGCGGATCAAGCCGATGCCGGGAAAAAAAGAGCAGGTCCGCCTCGTGGCCGTCTTTCTGAGTGAGGGAAAAAAACCGGGGCATACCCTGGACAGCGACCCCCATGTCCAGACTTACGACCTTTCCAAGGAGGCTGAAGACCGGATGCGGGATCTGGAGCATGAACTTCAGTTCACCCGCGAGAACCTGCAGGCGACCATCGAGGAGCTGGAGACCTCCAACGAGGAGCTGCAGGCCACCAATGAAGAGCTGCTGGCCAGCAACGAGGAGCTGCAGTCCACCAACGAGGAGCTGCAGTCCACCAACGAGGAGCTGTTTACCGTGAATGCCGAGCTGCAGAACAAAATCCTCGAGCTGACCGAACTGCACAACGATCTGGACAACCTGCTTTCCGCCACCCAGATCGGCAATCTGCTGCTGGACGAGAATATGGAGGTGCGCCGGTTTTCCGCGCGGATCTGCGATATCTTCAAGTTGATGGAAGGCGACATCGGCCGCCCGATCACCCATATCACCCACCACCTGCAGCAGTGCGACCCGATCGCCCTGATCCGCGAGGTGCAGACCTCTAACAAGGCGCTCGAGCAGGAAGTTCAGACCACAGCCGGTCGCTGGTATCTGATGCGGATCGTTCCGTATACCGTCGGCCCCGGGACCTTTTCAGGCACGGTGGTCTCCTTTATAGAAATCAGCTTGATGAAGCAGGTCCAGGAAAGCAACAAGGAGATGCAGCAGCTGTTTGCCGACGTGGCGCATTCCTCGCCCGCTCTGGTCTGGCTGGCGGACACCACCAAGGGCTGCATCTGGTTTAATGACCCGTGGCTGGCCTTCACCGGCCGAACCATGGAACAGGAGCTGGGCAACGGCTGGGCCGAGGGGGTCCACCCGGACGACTTTGACCGCTGCCTGAAAATCTATACCGGGTCATTTGATCAAAAGAAGCCGTTCTCCATGGAATACCGCCTGCGGCGTCACGACGGTGACTACCGGCTGATTTTGGATGAAGGGCGGCCTCGATTCAAGCCGGACGGCAGTTTTGCCGGCTATATCGGTTCCTGCCTGGATATCACCGAGCAAACCTGTCCCCTTGACCGGAACGGAAAACAGGCGGGAGCGACACCTGAGAAGGGCTGAGGTATGCAGCGGGATGGATTCCAGGAATTTGGCGGCCTGAGGAAGAGGGCCGAATCGATCTTAGCTGCCTCTCCGGAGGCTCTGTGCGAGCTGACGCCCGAAGATGTCAGGACGCTGGTGCACGACCTTGCGGTTCATCAGATTGAGTTGGAACTGCAGAATGAGGAGCTGCTCAACGCCCAGCTGCAGATCGAGCGGACCCGTGATGAGCTGGCCCGGCTCTACCATCAGGCGCCGGTGGGCTATCTCACCCTGAACCGCAGCGGCACCATTGAGCGCTGCAACCAGACCTTTGCAACCATGGTCGGCAAGGAGGCCGACCTCCTGATCAACAGACCTCTGTCCGACCTGCTGGATGATCCGGAGCGGGCCATTTTTTTGGGAAGATTCCGGGCGTTCTGTAAACAGCCGGTCGGCAAGTCGATGGAACTCTATTTTCCGGCCCGGGGCACATGCAAAGGTTTTCACGGCCGCCTGACCGCCAGCTTCGGCACAGGTTCAACAAAACTGAACGGCGACAGCGAGCCGCCCCTGCTGGTGATTGTGCAGGATGTCAGCGAACAGCGGATCGAAGCGATGATCCGGATGAAAGCCGAGGAAAAACTCAGGAGCCACGCCCGCTTTACTGACACTCTGCTCGATACGATCCCGATCCCGCTCTTCTACAAGGACGCCGAATGCCACTATCTCGGCTGCAATACGGCGTTCAAGTCATTTTCCGGCCTGAAAGACGAGAAGGAACTGATCGGCAAAACTGTGTTTGAAATCGTCCCGGCCGAAATTGCCATGTGGTATGACAAGACTGACAGGGAGCTGCTGGCCAACCCCGGCACGCAGTCCTACGAATGGAAAATGCCCTCCCGCGATGGTTCTGTGAAAACGGTGGTTTTCCGCAAGGCAACCTACACGGATTCCAACGGCGTGGTGAGAGGGATTGTCGGCACCATCCAGGATGTCACCGACTTGAAGCGGGTGCAGGAATGCATGTCACAGGCCAAAGAGGCAGCAGAGAGGGCCAGCCGCGCCAAAAGTGAGTTTCTTGCCAACATGAGCCATGAACTGCGCACCCCGATGAACGGTGTGCTGGGAATGGCCCAGCTGCTTGAGATGACCGAACTGACCCCGGAACAGCAGGAATTCGTTTCCATCATCATCCGGAGCGGTAACGGGCTGCTCAAGATCATCGGCGACATCCTCGACCTTTCCAAAATCGAGGCCCAGCATGTGCAGCTCGAGCAGAGTGGGTTTTCGCTGAGGGACACCGTCTCGCAGGCGGTCACTCTGCTCCGTCCCCAGGCCCAGGCCAAGGGGCTCTCGATTTTCACCAGAATCGCCCCGGATCTGCCGGACCATTTCCGTGGGGATCAGAACCGTCTGGGTCAGGTTCTGTCCAATTTGGTAAGCAACGCCATCAAGTTCACCAGCAGGGGTAGCGTCAGCATCACCGTCATTGCGGGGTCTGTCGAAGGGGCAATCTATTCTCTCCGTTTCAGCGTCAAGGATACCGGCATGGGCATCCCCGCTGCCAGCCTTCACAAACTTTTCATCCCGTTCAGCCAGGTGGATAGCTCCACCACACGCAGATTCGGGGGAACCGGCCTGGGGCTGGCAATTTCAAAGCAGCTGATCGAGTTAATGGGTGGGGACATCGGCGTTGAAAGCGTCGAAGGAGGAGGCTCAATCTTTTTCTTCCATTTGCCTCTTGAGATGGAAACCGAGCCGTCCCGACCGGAAGTTCCCCCGCTTGCAGTCGCTGACAAGGGCATCCATTGCCCCGAACGCTTCAGGGTCCTTCTGGTGGAGGATGATCCACTGAACCAGAAGCTCATCGACACCATGCTGCGCAAAATGGGCTACCAAAGGGGGGTGGCTCCCGATGGCCATGAGGCCGTGAGCCTGCTCCAGACAGAAGCGTTTGATCTGGTGCTGATGGACTGCAGCATGCCGGTCATGGACGGCTACATGGCCACTGAAAAGATAAGGGATCCGGCAACCGGCCTGAAAAACCCGCAGATCCCCATCATCGCCCTGACTGCGCGGGCCATGCAGGGGGACCGGGAAAAATGCCTGGAGGCCGGAATGAATGATTATCTTACAAAGCCGGTCAAGTTGACCGATCTCGCCGAAAGCCTGAAGCACTGGCTGGCACAAATGCCCGCCTGAACCGGCTCACAAGAACATTCTGCATCCGGCCTGCTCCCCGTGCCGTGGGACGGCGTGCAGAAACAGCAAGAAGATGCCAAACAGGCGTGGCAAATCGCCGCAGAGGATTGTCGGCGCGGGCTGATGCAGTTGTTTGTTGCTATCTTCCGGGCATAATCCGGCGGCAGTCTTCACAGACGGTGTAGACAACAAGGATGACGGCAGGGACATCTGCATTCGCTTCAATGGGTTCGTGCCAGTTGCCGTTTTTCACGCGACCACAGATGCTGCAGCGCTGTCTGGTATTGCGTTGTGCTTTAGCCCGGTATTGGAAATGCACCGGAGCGGAGCGTTTCTCGGTCGCAAGGATCACCGTGATTTCCTGCATAGGCCGTTCCGATACTTAGGCGATCCGGCCCGCGAGTGCCGGTGCTCGCCTGGCCAGGTTGAGCGCTATCGCTCCCGGATCTCCGGGCCCTTGCTGGATCGGAATGGCATCCATGTGGAGGCCGCCCGCCGTGCATTATCGAGACTTTTCGAGCAGAAAGCCGACCGAGCCAACCTCCGCGATCCGCGGCCGGTCATCCAAGCCCGCGAGCGGCAGAGACCTCGCTTTGCCTACGGAAGAATGACAGGCAGCAATGCCCGGACGGGCAACTGCCAGGTCAAGAAATTCTGTGCACTCGACAGCGCGTGAATGGAGATGCCTCTGCGCGAATGCACCGCCTGCCCCCCTTTCGACCCTTTTTCCAAGTTCAACTCTGGCTGGCATTCCACGGTCCAGCCAGGCCACTTTGATCATCTGGAGGACGTGTGGATTTCCGTCCGCAACATGACCTCGTTTCGGCGCAGAAACGTTGGCGTCCATGGCGGGTCGAAATAGCCATAAAGTGGTTGCGACAGCACTGGAAGACCTTGGCCCGCCATCCAGGATTTCAGCTCTTCGAGTTTCCTTTCTTCCTGCGAGCGGCTGCGTTCCCCGCTGTATTGAAATACGGCGAAACATCCGGGCGGGATATTCTTTACCGTCACGGATCCCTCCACCGGCATGGGCACCTGCTTCAACCCGGCCGGCATCACAAACGCCATTGTTGAAGCGGTCATAAATACCGGTGTCGTCATTGAGATTTTTTGCTTCCCCTCGTTTCGTCCCGTGATGAAGCCGAACAATCGGTTGAAGCTGGAACCCGCCTCCCCGGTCATCGGGGTCTCCGCAACGGTGAGGGCCGGGTAGTCCCGCAACTCATACTTTCCATCTGTGCGCACTACGGCGTAGGGGGCAGACTTGCTGCCCTGGCGGGAAGTTCGGCAAGCGGCAATAATCATTCCGCCAATGAGCAGCACCAAACAGAGGGCGGTCACTTTCATAGACAAACTGTAGGTTACATTCGGGAAAACAGGTAATTCTTTTTCTGCTTCACGGCCTGCTCTGCTTTCGTTCCAACTCCGGAATGATACGACAAATTGGCGAAAATGAGGGCAATATTCGACGTTGGTCACTCGCGAAGGTTTTGCGAGTGGCCAAGGAGGATGAAATCGAACATCCGACAACGCCCGGAATTCGTCGGATGATTCAGCAAAAGAGGTCGCCTCATTCCTTTTCGCCCATGTGATCGCACAGTTTTCAGAAACTCAATGTCTGCATCTGCTCGAAATGAGCGGCTCGGAAGCGGACTTTTCCGCCGGGGCGTTATCAACTGGACTCCGAGGAGATGTGGCGGGTTCATGCCGGAGCAGGCAAAGGGAAGTGTTTCCCAAGCGGGGAATTCGGAGTATCTGTTCCGAATGATTCATGTATTGAAAAAGAGTCAGGCTGTCTGTGCGGACGTCCGGACGTGCTGGAAATTTTTTTCCGACCCGCACAATCTCGCGAAGATCACCCCGCCGAACCTCGACTTCCATGTTGTGAGCGATCTCCCCGGCGAAATCCATGAGGGGATGATGATCGAATACCGGGTGCGTCCGTTGCTTGGAATTCCGATGACGTGGCTTACGGAGATTTCCCGCGTGCGTGCGCCTCACTATTTTGTGGACGAACAGCGTGTCGGTCCCTACGCGGTCTGGCATCATGAGCACGAGTTTTCTGAAATGGAAGATGGCCGGACGCAGATGATCGACCGTGTTCACTATGTGCTGCCGCTCTCTCCGATTTCGGAAGTCGTTCATGCCCTCCTTGTCTCTCCCCAGCTCGAATCCATATTTGATTATCGGATTCGGGCGGTGGAGAAAATCTTCGGGGCGGGAACGGCTTGAGGATTCCGCGAGGTCTGAAGCGGTGACTCTATCGCGAAAGCCAGCGGATGCCGCCGGTTTCGAAAAGTCCGGCCACGAGGCGGAGATCGCCGTTTTCGATGACAGCTCTTGCTCCGAGCGGGAGGTGGCAGCCTCCTCCGAGGCTGTGGAGAAGTTCTCTTTCGGCCTGCACGCAGCGGGCTGTGGGTTCGTGATGAATTGATGCGAGAGCCTCGCGTGTTTCCGAGTCCTCCTTGCGGCACTCGACAGCTACGGCTCCCTGACCGGGTGCCGGAAGCATTTCCTCGATGACTGTCACTTCCAGGCCGTCGGGAACGATCTGATCCCCGAGCCGGACGACTGCCGCGCGGGCAACAATCAGGGCGTCGAGAGCCGGATTTTCCAAAACTTTCCGCAGGCGGGTGGGCACGTTGCCGCGGATTTCTTCGACGCGCAGATCCGGGCGGAGGAGGAGGATCTGGTTTTTCCTGCGGAGGCTTGAGGTTGCCACAGCCGCTCCCTCCGGAAGCCCCCGCCAGCCGCCCGAATGCTTCGATGCAAGGGCATCGGAAAGATCGGCGCGTTCGAGAATTGCGCCGAGCATCAGCCCGGGGGGCTGCTCTGTCGGGAGGTCCTTCAAGCTGTGCACCGCAGCATCGATGGCTCCGCCGAGCAGCGCCTCCTCCAGTTCCTTGGTGAATAGCCCCTTGTCGAGCTGGCCCGGCGCGGAAAGTCTCACATCCAGCCGCTTGTCGCCGGTTGTTTTGATGATTTTTTCTTCTAGATCGAGATCCGGCCATGCCAGCCGGAGCCGGGTGGCGACATCACGGGTTTGAACCAGGGCGAGTTCGCTTCCCCGGGTGCCAAGAGTCATTTGTTTCACTTGAGGAAATCGGTGTGGGTGCGCGTCCAGGCGACAAAATCGGTGACGTGATGGTCGATCATTTTCTCGCAGCGCTCGACATCGGCCCTGCGGACTTCGAGCGACTGGCTGACGATTTGTTCGAGCGAATCGATGTCGTAGAGATAGACGTTCTCCAGCTCGTTCAGCAAGGGGTCCGCATCCCTTGGGACTGCGAGATCAATGATGAACACCGGGCGTCCATTCCGCCGGGCCAGCAGGGGCTCGATGATCTCGCGGGTGATGAGCGGGCGGGGGGAGGAGGTGGAGCAAATCAGAATGTCCACATTGTCAAAGGCGTTCGGCCAGTGGTCGAAGTGGACCGCCATGCCGCCGATCTCACGGGCGAGCCCGGCTGCGCGCTCGAAGGTGCGGTTGCTCACAATGACGGTCCGCACACCTCTTGAGACAAGGCTCCTGGCGGTTTTCTCGCTCATGTCCCCGGCCCCAAGAATCATGACCGTCAGCCCGGACAGGTCGCCGAATATTTTCCCTGCGAGATCCACGGCGACCGAACCCACCGACGTCGATCCCCGGGTGATCCGGGTTTCGGTCCGCACCTGCTTGGCGACCCGGAAGGCATGTTGGAAAAGTTTGTTAAGATGGCGTGTCGTCGAGCCGCACTCCATGGCGGCGGCATAGGCCTGCTTGAGCTGCCCGAGTATCTCCGTCTCGCCGATCACCATGGAATCCAACCCGCTGGCCACCCGGAAAAGGTGCCGCACGCTCGCCGGGGATTCATGGGTGTAAAATACGGCCTCATTGCCTCCGGTGCGCTTCTGCAGGTAGCCGCGCAGTCCGTCGAGCACCCGGAGCGGGCAGATGCTTGCCGTGTAATACTCGACCCGGTTGCAAGTAGAAACAATCACCGCCCCTGCGAGCCCGTCAATCTGGCGGATGCAATCGAGCGTCTCCGCAAGCTCGTGGGAACCGATCGCAAATTTTTCCCGGATGTCGAGCGTCGCGCTCCGGTGGTTGATCCCCGCACAGACGATGTTCATTTCGGGGAGGACAGGTATTGGATCGCCGGGAGCAGGAGCATGGCCACGCAAAATATCCCCAGCGAGGCCTCGGCGGTACGCCTGGGCGGAAGCCGGTGCAGGCGTCTCAGGAGGAGGACCGCTCCGTAAGCCGCCCAGATGAGGAAGGAGACGGCGAATTTCACGGTGTTGACCTCCATCCCGCTGATGTGCCCAGCAATGAAGCCGACGGTCAGCAGGGAAAATCCCAGCCAGAGCAGCCTCGCGTTGGCGATTCCGAGATCGCTAATCGGCGGCAGGTTGTAGAGAAGCGTTCCGGCTGTGCGGTTTTTCAGCTGCCGATTCTGCACCAGATACATCAGCCCCGCCACAGCCGCCAGGGCGAACGCGCCGTAGGCGATCAGGCTCAGAGATGCGTGCAAGGCCACCCAGGGATCCCGCTGGGCATGCCAGGTCGATCCCTTCGGTCCCAGCTGGGCGACAAGCAGAATCAAAAACACCAGCGGCGAGGTGAAAGCTCCCAGCAGCGAAAGATGATACGCCGGTCCGATCACCAGGTAGATCAGGAGGATCGACCAGCTCATGAAGACCAGGACTTCAAAGAGGGAGTTGATCGGACACGATCCCTGCGTGTGTCCGCGGTTCCAGAGATCCAGCGAGAGCAGCACAAAGCCCCCGAGAATCGCCACCCGGTTCAGCCAGCCCGGACGGAACCGTCCCGCCCCCAGGGCGAACAATGTGTAGCCAAAGCTGAGGAGCAGGCAAAATGTCGCTCCTGTTATCAGAATCCGATCCATGCTATGCCGGAAACTATGTCGTGGTCCGGGCGATTCTTCAACACGGGATATCAGCCTTTGGGATTTACCTGCCTTCGTTTTTCGCCTTGTCTCATGGGTCTCGGCTGCTACCCGGATTCCGGGTTGTCGGCTGCTTTTCTATTTTGTGAGCACCACTCCTTCAGCTCTCCAGCGGCAAACGTCCTCCGGCAACCGGGAGAGGTTCCTGTCCGCCTGCCGGTGCGCACCGGTGGATCGTCCACCCGTATGGCTGATGCGCCAGGCTGGGCGCGCGCTCCCAGAATACCGGGAGTTGAAGGGAAAGCACACATTCCTCGAACTCGCCCGGACTCCGGAGCTTGCGGCTGAAGTCACCCTGCAACCGATCCGGCGTTTCGACTTTGACGCGGCGGTTTTGTTCAGCGACATCCTGGTCGTGCCCGAGGCGATGGGGCAGCCGTATCACTTCCGGGAAAACGGTGGCGGCATCGAGATGGAATTCCTCCTGAACTCGGCGGAGGATATCCGGCGGCTGGATCACCGGCACGCCGTCGAGCGGCTGCACTACGTTTCCGAAGCGCTTGCGCTGATCAAGCCAGCTCTAGCAGGGCGCACCGCACTGCTCGGTTTTGCGGGTTCGCCATGGACGCTGGCCCGCTACATGATCGAAGGCGGCAGCTCCGGGAAATCCGACCGGGCAAAGGAAGTTTACTACTCCGAGCCGCGACTGTTCGGCGAGCTGATGGAAAAAATCACCGCCGTTGTGAGCGGGTTTTTGCAAATGCAAATCGCATCCGGTGCGGAGGCGGTTCAGATCTTTGACAGCAACGGCGACATGTTGGCGGACAACGCCTACGAGGCCGCATCGGGCCGCTGGATCCGTGATATTATCAGCTCTCTTGATGGCAAGGTGCCGGTCATCCTGTTTTCCAAAGGCGGGATCGGTCGCCTCGATCAATTGGTCTCGACCGGCGCGAATGTATTGAGCGTGGACTGGACCCAGCCGCTGGCGGGGATCCGCAGGCACCTTCCAGACCATGTCGGAGTGCAGGGAAACCTCGATCCTTTCCTCCTCACCACGACGCCGGAGCTTGTCGCGACCGAGACCACGCGGATCCTGAACGATATGAAGGGCCTCACTGGCCATGTGTTCAATCTGGGCCACGGAGTGACCCCGGCGGCGAAGCTTGAGTGTATCCAGGCGCTTGTGGATACGGTCAGAAATTTTAATGAAGTATGAAGGCTGAAGGAGGAAGTATGAAGTGGGGGCCTCCGGCCCCGAGTGCCGCGCGGAGCGCGGGATTTGTTACCTCATACTCCATACTTCAGTCTTCGAACTTTTTCTTTCCATGAACCCGCTGCCTGTCGATCTCGAGCTGGTGAAAAAATACAATACCGCGGGGCCGCGGTATACGAGCTATCCGCCGGCAACGAAGTTCACGTCCGACTATTCGCACGAGGAGCTCGGCGCCCGGATTGAGGCGAACAATGCATCCGCGCGGGATCTCTCCGTCTATTTTCACATTCCTTTCTGCGAAACGCTCTGCTGGTTCTGTGGCTGCACGACTGTCATCACGCTCAACCATGACAAAGGAGCGGACTACATCGATTACCTCGACCGCGAGGTGGCGAAGATGTCACAGCGTTTGCATCCCGACCGGAAAGTCGTGCAGCTTCATTTCGGCGGCGGGTCGCCGACATTCCTGCGGCCGGATGAGATCCGGAGGCTCGGCGGCATCATTCACAAGCATTTTGCCTTTTCGCCGGAGATCGAGGCGAGCGTGGAGGTCGATCCGCGCCGGCTCACGCGCGACCATCTGGTCGCCCTGCGGGAGATCGGATTCAACCGGGCCTCGATGGGGGTCCAGGATTTCAATCCGCAGGTGCAGGAGGCGATCCATCGCATCCAGCCGCGTGAAATGACTCAGCAGGCGATGGATTGGATGCGCGAGCTCGGATTCACCTCGATCAACCTCGACCTCATCTACGGTCTGCCGCATCAGACGCCGGAGTCATTCGATGAAACGCTCGAGTCGGTTCTCCGGATGCAGCCCGACCGCCTCGCCCTGTTCAGCTATGCGCATGTTCCGTGGATCAAGCCCGCGCAGAAGATTCTCGAGCAGAAAGTCCTGCCTCCGCCGGAGACGAAGCTGCAGATCCTCAAGCTGGTCATCGAGAAGCTGACCGCCGGCGGGCGCTACGTTTACATCGGCATGGACCACTTCGCGCGTCCGGATGATGAGCTTGCCGTCGCCCAGCGCAACAAGCAGCTCCAGCGGAATTTCCAAGGCTACAGCACGCGCTCCGGGTCGGATATCTACGCGTTCGGAATGTCGAGCATCTCGCAAATTCCAGACGCCTACTGGCAGAATGAAAAAGAGCTGCCGAAATATCAGGATGCCGTGGATGCCGGTCGGCCGCCGTGGCACCGTGCCTATTTTGTGACTGATGAGGACAAAATCCGCCGTGAAACCATCATGCGGGTGATGTGCGATCTGTCGCTCGATTTCACGGCGATGTCAGCGAAACTCGGTGTTGACTTCGAAGTCCATTTTGCCAGCGAACTCGCCGCTCTCGTGCCGTTTCAAAGCGATGGTTTGGTGACGCGCACAACGGGGGGATTTGAAGTCACTGACAGCGGCCGCCTTTTCATCAGGAACATTGCGATGTGCTTTGACAATACGCTGGCCCCGGCCGGTGAGCGGAGGCATTCGAGGACGATTTGATGAAGCCTGTCGCGATCATCGGTGCAGGCATCACCGGGCTGACTTCCGCCTTCTATCTCAAGAAATCCGGCATTCCTGTGACTGTCTTTGAGGCGGGGGCCCGCGTCGGAGGAGCGATTCGCTCCCTACGGCAGGAAGGCTATCTCGCGGAGTCCGGGCCGAACACCATTCTCGAGACCTCGCCGAAGATTACGCAACTCATCCTGGACGCGGGGTTGGCATCCCGTCGTCTGGATCCCGCCCCGGGGTCGGAGGCTCGCTTTGTTGTCCGTTACAAGCGGCCGATTGAGATGCCCGGTTCCCCGCTCGGCTTTCTGACCACGGACCTTTTTTCACTTCGTGCGAAGATGGCCGTGCTGAACGAACCGTTCGTGTCACCCCGACGCGATGGCGTGGAGGAAAGTATCGCCGGTTTTGTTGTGAGGCGACTTGGCCGGGAATTTCTCGACCATGCTATCGATGCGATGGTCGCCGGAGTCTATGCGGGAGATCCTGCCAAGTTGTCACTCCAGCAGGCGTTTCCCAAGTTGGCGGCACTCGAGAATAATTATGGATCGCTGATCAAGGGGCAGATCCTCGGCGCGCGCGAACGCAGGAAGCGCGGCGAGATAGCCAAGGATCGCGCGCCGAAGTTTTCTTTTGACGAAGGTCTGCAGGTGCTGCCGGATACCCTGCGGGAATCCCTCGGCGACGCGGTGCGCCTCAATGCTCCGGTCGCCGGGCTTGCCAGGAGCGCGGACGGAGCATCTCTGGAGGTCCGGCTGCAGGACGGGTCCGTGGATTCCGGATTTCAAGCTGTTGTCTATGCCGGCACGGCGTTTCAGCTTGCCGGGATGCAGGTTGCCGGGGCCGGCAGCCTCCTTCCGCAATTCTCTGAAATCCGTCACCCGCCCGTGGCGAGCGTGGTGCTTGGCTTCCGCCGTGAGGATGTGTCGCATCCCTGCGTGGGGTTCGGCGCGCTGATCCCCGGGGTCGAGGGGTTCAAAATTCTCGGAACAATCTTTTCCTCGTCGCTGTTTCCGAACCGAGCGCCGGCCGGTCACATCACGCTGACGAGCTACATCGGCGGCGAACGCCAGCCGGAACTCGCCACGCTGCCGCCTGAGGAACTCGTGGAGCTGACGATGAGGGATTTGGGCGTTCTGTTCGGAGTGGGCGGCCGTCCGACGTTCCGCCACTGCGCGATTTATCCCAAAGCCATTCCGCAATACAATGTCGGCTACGGTCGCCATCGTGAAGCGATGACTGAAATCGAAAAGGATGTCCCCGGACTCTTTTTCGCCGGGCATTACCGCGACGGCATATCCCTCGGCGACTCGATTGTTTCCGGCTGTAATATTGCGGAACGTATTGAAAACTTTCTGGCCTCGGGTCAATCTTCCGGCGCATGAGCAAACAGGGCGTCTTGTTGATTAACCTCGGGTCGCCGGATTCGACCTCGGTCCCGGATGTGCGGAAGTATCTGCGCGAGTTTCTGATGGACCCGCGCGTGCTCGATGCCCCGTGGCCGGTCCGCTGGTGCGTCGTGAATCTCGCAATCCTGCCGAGGCGCCCGGCGGAGTCGGCGGAGGCCTACAAGAAGGTCTGGACACAGGAGGGGTCGCCCCTGGTCGCAACCAGCAGGAACATACAACGCGCACTACAGACTCGGGCGGGCGGAGCATTTGCCGTGGAACTCGCGATGCGATATCAGAGCCCGGGCATCGAATCCGCCGTCTCACGCTTGCGCGGGCAGGGGGTTACCGACCTTCTGGTGTTCCCGTTGTTTCCACATTATGCGATGTCCAGCTTCGAGACCGCCGCTGTCCGCGCCCGCGAATTTGCCGCAAGAATCGCCCCGGAGATGAGGCTGAAAATCGTTGATCCGTATTTCAACGATCCTGACTATATCGCGGCGCTCGCAGACAGCGCTTCGGATTTTCTCCGCAAGGGATACGACCACTTGCTGTTCAGCTTCCACGGCCTTCCCGAGCGCCATCTGCGCAAGTCCGACCCGACAAAATGCCATTGCCTGAAAGTCCCGAATTGCTGCGCCACGCCGGGCCCGGCACATCGCACCTGCTACCGGGCCCAATGCTTTGCGACCGTCCGGGCCTTTGTCGAGGCGGCAGGAGTCTCAAAGTATTCCGTCTCGTTTCAATCGCGCCTCGGCCGCGACCCGTGGCTGAAGCCCTACACTGATTTCGAGTTCGCTCGCCTTGCGGAATCGGGTGTCAAAAAGCTTCTGGTGATCTGTCCGGCATTCGTTTCCGACTGCCTGGAGACCCTTGAAGAGATCGCGATCCGCGGGCGAGAGATTTTCCTGGAGGCCGGAGGAACGGAATTCGACCTCATCCCGTGCATGAACGAAAACACCCGCTGGCTCGACGCGCTGGAGAAAATGGTTCGTGCCAATCTGCCGGGCTGATTTCCGGATGTTATCGAACCACGTGGGCGCACCCTGCCCGTTGGGTATCGAAATCAGCACAACCTGCTTTCTGTCCGGGTGAGATCCGTGATACCTTGCGGCCTTCTGGAGTAGCCAGGAAACAAGCCGGCGTGGCGAAATGGCAGACGCAAGGGACTTAAAATCCCTTATCCCGAAAGGGGTGTGCGGGTTCGAGTCCCGCCGCCGGCACGCCAAAGTCAAAGACTTGCCTTCGCTCCTCCCCTGCCTGCTTCGATCCGGTGGTCGGAGCTTTCTCCGTCGATGATTGCTATGTCGGTTGGTTCGGCTTGAATTCCAAAAGTCCGGGAAGATGAGTCCGCTTCCGCATCAGGATTTTTACGCCAACCGCACCTGCCGACCTGCTACTGCTCCGGGCTCATCAGCGCTGCAGCGCGGCATTTGAGGCGGAATAGGAGGGAGGCATCCTCGAACGACCTCAGGTTCTCGGGCCGGCTCCGGTCGAAGTCTGCCAAAAACATCGATTCCACATCGGCGGCGAAACCGCGGTCATGCACGGCTGCGGAAAGCTCGAAGTTGAGCATGAACGACCGGTAGTCCAGGTTGATCGAGCCCACAATTGCGAAGTCATCGTCGGCGAGGAGAACCTTCTGGTGCATGAACCCCGGCTGGTATCTCCATACCTTGACCCCGGCGGCCCGCAGCTTCGGATAATAGGTAAAGGCGGACAGCCAGGGAAGCAGATGGTCCGCCTTCTGCGGGAGAATGATCCGCACGTCCACCCCTCGAAGCGCGGCGTGGCAGATGTCGTAGAGAAGAGGGCTCGATGGCACAAAATACGGGCTGGCCAGCCAGAGCCTGTGCTTCGCGTCCTGGATCACCGACAGATAGACGGCAGGGCAGACACCCCATTCCTCGGCGGGGCCGGACGCGACAGGGAAGACGATCGCACTGCCGGATGCCCGGGACGACCTCAGGCGGTAGGCCGGGATGGATTTCGTCGCGTAGTTCCAATCCTCCAGAAACGGAATCTGGAAGCCAGCCACGGCAGGCCCCTCGATGCGTATGTGCGTGTCGCGCCAGGGCCCGAACGTTTTGCTCCGCCCCATGTATTCGTCCGCCGCATTGAGGCCGCCGACGAATGCCACACGTCCATCCGCAATCACGAGTTTCCTGTGGTTTCTGAAATTGATTTGAAAGTTGCGTCCGTGTTGCCGGTTGGTGATGAACGGCTGGACCTGCACCCCTCCACGGATGAGCTTCTCCCGCCATTTGGGTGTCAGGGCCTTCGACCCCACCTGGTCATACATCACGAGGCACTCGACTCCACGTGCCGATGCGGAAAGCAGGCGGGCAGAAAGTTCCCTGCCAAGTTGATCATCCCGGATAATAAAAAACTGGACCCAGACCGACTCGCGCGCGCTGTCGATTTCCCGGAAGATTGCGTCAAATGTGGCCTCGCCATCCACGAGGAGGCGGACCGCATTCTCTCCGGTCGGCGGGAGCTTGCTCAGGTTTTCTGCCACCCTGGCTCCGTCGTCACAGAGCCCGCCGGGGTCGGCCCGGTAGCCGTCCATGTGACGGGATGTGGCTTTGAGTGCGTTGTCCAATGGCGTGGAGCCGCCGGTGCCGGCACGCGTGTATCCGGAAAACCGCGATTCTCCAAAGACCAGGAAAAGCGGAATCGCAATGATCGGAACAATGACCAGCGCAATCGCCCAGCCGATGGCCGATTGGGGAGTTCGCGCGACGAGTATGGCCTTCAGCGCGAGAAAGATCCCCGCCACCTCGAGGAGGATGGTCAGGACGGCGTAGAGGGAGACCAGCACAACTCCGGGTTTACGACAATTCGATCGTCCCGTCGAAAACAAAGTCGGCGGGCCCGGTGAGCGTCACCTTCCCGAAGCTGCCGCCCGCATCGCACTCGAACGCGACCTGAAGGGTTTCGCCGCCGCGCACCCGGACAGCGACAGGCGAGAGGGCTCCCGTGGCCATGTGGTGGAGGAGAGCCGTTGCGCAAACCCCTGTTCCGCAGGCAAGCGTCTCCGCCTCGACCCCCCGCTCGAATGTTCTCAGAACTAAATCCCCAGGTGCCAGAATCCGTGCGAAATTTGCATTCGTCCCCTTGGGGGCGAATGCCGGATGCCATCGGAGCGCGGCCCCGGTGCGGGCGATATCAACCGCCTCGACATCGCCGACGAAAACCACGGCATGGGGCACTCCGGTATTCAGAAAATGGACATTGTAAAGCGACCCGGCAAGTTCCAGCTCCGAGGGCGTGCGGTGATCGCGGGGGGCGCTCATATTGATTGTCACAAGCTCCCCAGAAAACGTGGCCCGGATCAAACCGGCCGGAGTGTCGAAACTCACGGATCGCGGGGCCTCTGAAAGGAGGGTGGCCGCGAATCTGGCGAAGCACCGCGCGCCGTTCCCGCACATGTCGGCCTCGCCACCGTCGGCGTTGTAATAGCGCATCCGGAAATCCGCCCCGGACTGTGACGGTTCGACGGCAAGAAAGCCGTCCGCACCGACCCCGCGATGACGATCACAGATCCTCGCGATCTGTTCTCGGGAAAGAGACAGATCCAGACTCCGGTTATCGATAACCACGAAGTCGTTTCCGGCCCCGTTCATCTTCCTGAAATTCATGCCCCGAGGTTAATAGCAAACCGCCCAACCGGCGAGCGGGAATTTTCTAACGCGAAAGGCCGGACCTGATCGGGTCCGGTTCCTTGGCAGGTCATAAAGTCATTGCTCACGATGACCCGCATTGCGGATGATTCCGCCTTCCATGAAAGCCGCACTGTTCCTCCCTTTTGTCTTCCTGTGCCTTCCTCTTGTTTCTTGCAGTGCCGATGCGGACCATGGTGTTGGAGCGTCAACAACACCCGGGGAGGCGGACGCTTTGGCCGAGGGTTTTTTCTCGCCTCCCGCTTCTGCGAAACCGCACACATGGTGGCACTGGATGAACGGCAACGTGACCAAGGACGGCATCACGGCTGACCTTGAGGCGATGGCCCGCGTGGGCATCGGCGGCACCCAGATTTTCGACGCAGAACAAGGGATCCCCCACGGACCGATCCAATACAACAGTCCGGAGTGGCGCGATATGGTGAAGTATGCCGCGCAGGAGGCAGCCCGGCTTGGCATGGAACTTTGCATCCATAATTGCGGCGGCTGGTCGTCGAGCGGCGGGCCTTGGAATACCCCGGAGCACGGGATGCAAATCGTCGTGACGAGTGAAACTCAAGTGCATGGGCCGACTTTATTCAATGAGGCGCTGCCTCAGCCTCCGACGAAGCTGAATTCCTATCAAGACATCGCCGTGCTGGCGTTCCGCACTCCGCCCGGTGGGAGCGTGCAGGCTCTTGCCCCGAAGGTGAGCGTCAGCGTGCCCGGTGCCGATCCCGGCGCTCTCACGGATGGGAAAGACCATACTGCGGTTGTTTTTCCTCCCCCGACACCGGACGTGCCGCAGTTTATCCAATTCGAGTTTGACCAGCCGTATGCCGCCCGTCAGTTGGAGCTGAAGCCGGGACAGGGCTGCCCGATGTATGAGTGCCAGGGAACGCTTGAAGCTTCGGATGACGGCAGCGCTTTTCGGATGGTGACGGCGTTTGTGATGCCGGAAAGCAGTGAAAAACAGACAATCACCTTCGCCCCTGTTTCCGCCCGCTTCTACAGGGTGGTGTTCAAGAAAATCTACAGCGCGATGAAGCAGCTTTCCATCGCCGGGGCGGAGTTGAGCCCGAAACTGGGGATCGAAAATTTTTCCGGCAAAACGTTTCGCAACCGCGGAGGAAATTACAAGCCGGTCGGCGACACGGGATTTGCTCCCGATGAAGTGGTGTCGCGCGATGGCCTCGTGGATTTGACCGGCCGCCTCGGCACGGATGGAAAATTGAATTGGGATGTGCCTGCGGGTGACTGGACGATCCTGCGAGTCGGCCACACTCCCACCGGCCGCACCAACCACCCCGCACCCAAGGAAGGCATCGGACTCGAATGTGACAAGTTGAGCCGCGAAGCTGTCGAGGCGCACTGGGCCGGCATGATGGGTCCGCTCATCGAGCACCTTGGGCCGCTCGCCGGCAAGACGCTCAACAATGTGCTCATTGACAGCTACGAGGTCGGCTCGCAGAACTGGACTCCGGATTTTCGCGCGGAGTTCCAAAAGCGCTGCGGCTACGATATTATCCCTTTCCTTCCGACTCTTGCCGGACATGTTGTGGACAACCCGGAAATCACGGAGCGTTTCCTGTGGGATTTCCGGCGCACCATCGCGGACCTGTTCGCGGAAAACTATTCCGGCGTCTTCGCGGAGCTGGCGCACAAGAACGGCATGCTCTACTCGGTCGAACCCTACGGCGTCTGCCCAGCGGATGATCTGCAATATGGCGCATATGCCGACATCCCGATGAGGGAGTTTTGGGCCGAAAGCGGAGGGGGAGGCAAGCTAGCGGCCTCCATCTCCCATATGCATGCCCGGAAATTTGTCGGCGCCGAGGCCTTCACCGCCACCCCAGCGCAGGGCAAGTGGCTGAAAGACCCCTTCTCGCTCAAGGCGGTGGGCGATCTCTCCTGGTGCTCCGGGATCAACCGCTTCATCCTGCACTGCTACGCCCACCAGCCGTGGACCAACCCCACCCGCTATCCCGGTATGACGATGGGCCAGTGGGGCACACATTTCGGGCGCACCACGACCTGGTGGGAACAGAGCCGGGACTGGATGCGATACATCGCACGCAGCCAGTATCTGTTGCAGCAGGGGTTGTTCGTGGCCGATGTTTGCTTCTTCGCCGGCGATGGGGCACCGAACAGCCTCACCACGGGTCCGCTGCCGCCGGGTCACGATTTCGACGGCTGCAGCGCCGGCGATCTTTCTCTCATGTCCGTTAAAGACGGCCGGATCATACTGTCCGACGGCATGAGTTATCGATTACTCGCTTTGCCGCCCGACGCCACAATGACCCCGGCCACCCTTCGGAAGATCAAGGAACTCGCGGATGCGGGTGCTCTGATCGTCGGCCAAAAGCCCTCGGGTTCGCCAAGCCTCAAAGATTTCCCGGCATGCGATGCGGAAGTCATACGGCTGGCAGGCGAAACCAAAATCATCACCGGCAAGTCTCTGGCGAAAGTCCTCACCGATCTCGCCATGCCGCCGGATTTTGAAGTTATTGGAGCCGCCCCGCAGACTTCATACATCCACCGCGTCATTGAAGACACCGATGTGTATTTCGTTTCCAACCAGAGCCAGCGCCGGGCATCGGTGGATTGCGCTTTCAGGGTCCGCGGAAAAAAACCGGAACTCTGGCACCCCGACACGGGGCGTATCGAGGACGCGCCGGTCTGGCGCGAAGAAAATGGACGAACAATCGTGCCCGTCGAACTCGATCCCTCGGGATCAGTCTTCGTCGTATTCCGCAAACCTCCCTCCGTCGACCACCTCGTGTCCGTGCAATACACCGGAGCAGGAAATCCCGGTGCGGAGCAACTGGTTATTCTGAAAGCCGAATATGGCGTTTTTTCGACTTCTGGAAAATCAGTGGACATCACGCCCCGGGTTGCCGCGCAGGTCAAAGACGGCTGCCTGAGTGTGAAGGCCGGGCGCGAGCTGGCCGACTGCGATCCCGCGCCCATGGTCGTCAAGGAATTGCTCGTGGAGTATCTCCATGATGGCAAGCGGAAGACCGTGCGAGTCGCCGAAAATGCCCTGCTCGAATTGCCCGATGGCGAACATGTCGCCGCGCCGCCCGCCTTCCAATTGACCGTCAATGATGCCGGGCGACCGGATTTTCATGCTTGGCAACCCGGGAAAATCGAAGCGAAGACCTCCTCCGGAAAAGCGCTGAAAGCGGAAATTTCCGATGTGCCGCAACCGCTTGATGTCCCGGGACCCTGGGAACTGAATTTCCCCGCGAGCTGGGGTGCCCCCTCAAAGATCTCCCTGCCACAGTTGATCTCGTGGACCGACCATTCCGACACTGGCGTGAAGTATTTCTCCGGGACGGCCACCTATATTAAGGATGTGGATGTTCCGGGAAAGCTGTTCGGCACAGGCCATTCGCTCTGGCTCGATCTCGGACAGTTGAAAAATATCGCCGAAGTCTCGGTGAACGGAAAAGTGATCGGCGTCCTGTGGAAGCCACCATACCGGGCCGACATTACCGGCTCGGCCAAACCGGGCAGGAACAGACTTGAGATCAAAGTCACCAATCTCTGGCCGAACCGCCTGATCGGTGATGAGCAATTGCCGCCGGATTGCGAGTGGAATGCAAACCTCTCCTTGAAGGAATGGCCCCAATGGCTGTTGGAAGGCAAACCAAGTCCCACTGGCCGGCTGACATTCACGACATGGCACCACTGGTCCAAAGACGACAAGCCCCTGCCCTCCGGCCTGCTCGGACCCGTCGCCATCAGGGTGTGCAGGGAGGTGCCTGTCAAATGACACAAACCGGCCGACTTGGATTCCAACCAGCGACCACCGTGAAAATGTGGACTTTAGGGCAGGCTTGCAATTTTTTCCCCACACGCAGATGTTGTGGCCTGCTCTGCCGACGACGGGCTTGATTTGAATGCCCCGGTCGGGCAAATCTATTTTACCAAGAAATGGCGACCAAGATACTGGACCACCAAGACTCATCGGGCCGGACCGCCCTGCACGGGACCGGAGAATTGCTTGGCGAGAAGCTGACCCTGAACATGGGTCCCTCGCATCCCTCGACGCACGGTGTCCTCCGGCTGATCCTGGAGCTCGACGGAGAAATCGTCACCAAGGCAACACCCGAGATCGGCTACCTCCACCGCGGAGATGAGAAAATCGCCGAGAACATGCAGTTCAACCAGTTCATCCCCTACACGGACCGGCTGGACTACCTCGCACCGGTCGCCAACAATGTCGCCTACGCGCTGGCCGTCGAAAAGCTGATGGGGTGGGAGATCCCGCCGCGCGGCAAGGCGATCCGGGTCATCGCCTGCGAACTCGCCCGCATCTCCGCCCACCTCCTCATGATCGGCTGCCTGGGCATGGACCTCGGGGCGACGACGCTTTTCCTCTACACGTTCACCGAGCGAGAAAAGATCTACAACCTCATGGAGCTCCTCACCGGGGCGAGGTTCACGACGAGCTACACGCGGATCGGCGGCCAGACCCACGACCTCTCCCCGGCATTCCTCGCGCAGCTCAAAGAATTTCTGCGCACGTTCCCGCCGGCCTTTGTGGAGACGGACAAGCTGGTGACGCGCAACCGCATTTTTGTCGACCGGACGAAGGACATCGGGGTCATTACAAAAGAGGACGCGATCGCCTATGCCCTGTCCGGCCCGAACCTGCGCGGATCGGGAGTCGGGCACGACCTCCGGAAAAAGCATCCGTATCTTGATTACCAGAACTACGATTTTGAGGTGCCGGTGGGCACCGTGGGGGACTGTTACGACCGATACCTTGTCCGCATGGAGGAAATCCGGCAGAGCATCAGAATTCTTGAGCAGGCCCTGGACAAGCTGCCGGAGGGGCCGATCAACTGGCACGATCCCAAGAGCACCCCTCCGGACAAGGTCGCTGTCCTTACCAGGATGGAGGAGTTGATCCACCACTTCATCGTTACGACCGAAGGCGCGGACGCCCCCGTCGGCGAGGTCTACTTTGCCGCGGAAAACCCCAAGGGCGAGCTGGGCTTCTATATTTACAGCAAGGGTGGGGGAGTCCCCTACAGGCTGAAGATCCGCTCACCATCGTTTGTGAACCTGAGCATCATGCCCAAAATTCTTCCCGGCCATATGATCAGCGATGTGGTGGGTATCCTGGGTTCCATGGACCCCGTTTTCGGGGAGGTGGACCGCTAACCCGATGACACTCGCAAACCTTCTTTCGGAGCCCCAGATCGTCCCTGCTCTGGTCTCGGACGAGCGATGGGCGGCGATCGCGGAGCTGGTGGACTGCCTCGTGGAGGCCGACAAAATCTCCGCTGCCGACCGTGACAATGTCCTGGAATCCATCCGCCAGCGCGAGGAAACCATGAGCACCGGCATCGGATTCGGCATCGCCATCCCCCATGCCTCCTCGGACAAAGTCCAGGAGGTGGTCGCCGCATTCGGGCGCTCGGTGAAAGGGGTTCAGTTTGACTCCCTTGATGCCCAGCCGGTCTTCTTCATCGTCCTCTTCGTCGTCCCGAAGGACCAGTTCCAGACCCACCTGCGCACGCTGGCTGCCATCGCAAAATTTCTCAACGACAAGGCGGTGCGTGACGACCTCGGAAATGCCGCCGACGCCGGAGCGATCCTGCACGTTTTTGAAAGCCGGTCCTCGCGGTGATGGCCTGCCCGCTTCGTGAAGTTCTTGCCGGGCGTCTGCGTGCGGCGTTGGAAGCTGCCGGTCTGGATCCCGCCCGGGGCGATGTGACCGCCGCTGCGGACACCCGGTTTGGCGACTACCAGTCCAACGCGGCCATGGTGCTTGCCAAGGAACAAAAGCGAAACCCCCGCGACCTTGCAGCCGCCATTCTCTCCCACCTCGACGTTTCCGGAATTTCTGCATCACCCGAGGTGGCCGGCGCCGGGTTTTTGAATTTCCGGATCGAGCCGGGGTTTCTTGAGGGGAGGCTGAGGGAACTCGTGTCCGATCCCCGCCTCGGGGTGCCGGCCGCCACCGACCCGAAGCGGATCGTCCTGGATTTCAGCTCTCCGAATGTTGCCAAGCCGATGCACGTCGGCCACATCCGGAGCACGATCCTCGGCGACTGCCTTGCCCGCGTGGCCAGGTTTCTCGGCCATGAGGTAATCACCGACAACCACATCGGAGACTGGGGGACCCAGTTCGGAAAAGTCATCTACGGGTGGAAGCATTTTCTCGATCGCGAGTCCCTGGAACGCGACGCGATCGCTGAGCTCGTCCGCCTCTACCGCGAAGTCAACCGGATCGAGGAGGCTGATGAGGCCGTCCGGAAGGCCGCCCGCGAGGAACTCGTCAGGCTCCAGGCCGGAGATCAGGAGAACCTTGCCATCTGGAAACAGACGGTCGAACTCTCATGGAAGGAATTCGAAAAGCTCTACAGCCTGCTCGACATCCACTTTGATGAGCGCCTGGGCGAGAGCTCCTACAACGATGCGCTTGCTCCGCTCTGCGAGGATCTTCAGCGCAGGGGCATTGCCGGGGTCAGCGAGGGGGCGCTCTGCCTCTTTTTCCGGGACATCCCGGCGCTTGCGGAAAAGCCGGCGATCATCCGCAAAACCGATGGCGGATTCCTTTACGCGACAACCGACCTCGCCACGATTCAATACCGGGTCGCACGCTGGAATCCGGATGCCATCTGGTATGTGGTCGGCTCACCGCAGGCCCTGCATTTCCAGCAGATCTTTGCCGCGATGAAGAAGATGGGGATTTCGGCAAACCCGGCCCATATCGCATTCGGGAGCATTCTCGGGGAGGACCGGAAAATCATGAAGACCCGCTCCGGAGAGAATGTCGGGCTCTCCGAGGTACTGCACGAGGGGATCGAGCGCGCGCGCAAAATGCTCGCCGCCCGGCAGGACGCACTTCCGCCGGACGAGGCTGAGGAGATCGCCCGCACGATCGGACTCGGCGCTGTCAAATACGCCGAACTCTCCCAGCACCGGCTCACGGATTACGTTTTTTCGTGGGACAAACTTCTCGCGATGGAGGGCAACACCGCACCCTACCTCCAGAACGCCTACGTGCGCATCCGCTCGATTTTCCGCAGGGGAGGGGAGGCTGCGGATCCCGCTGCGCCGGTCATCCTTTCCGTTCCGGCCGAGCGGGCACTTGGCATCAAGCTTCTGCAATACGCCGAAACCGTTCCCGTCGTGCTGGAGGACTTCCGCCCGAACCTCCTCGCCAATTATCTCTACGAGCTGGCGAACACCTACCACTCATTCTATGAAGCCTGCCCGGTGCTCAAGGCCGAGCCTGCCGTCCGATCCAGCCGGCTTGTGCTCAGCGACCTGACGGCCAGGATTCTCTCCCACGGGTTGTCGCTCCTCGGCATCCGCTGCCCGGAGCGGATGTGATGATCTCACAGCTTGTGGCCCATCTTCTTTTTCTTGGTTGCCAGATATTTTGCGTTGTGAGGATTCGCCGCTGAGCGGATCGGCACCTGCTCGGTGATCTCCAGATCGTATCCCTCGAGCCCGACCACCTTCCTTGGGTTATTCGTCAGCAGGCGGAGCCGGTGGACCCCGAGATCCGAAAGAATTTGCGCGCCGAGCCCGTAGTCTCGGAGGTCCATCGGAAATCCGAGGCGCTCGTTGGCCTCGACCGTGTCTAGCCCCTGCTCCTGCAGCTTATACGCATGAATTTTCGGACCGAGCCCGATCCCGCGGCCTTCCTGCCGCATGTAAACAAGGACGCCTGATCCCGCCTCGCTGATCCGCTTCATCGCCTGGTGGAGCTGCGATCCGCAGTCGCAGCGCCTCGAACCGAAGACATCCCCGGTCAGGCATTCGCTGTGGACGCGGACCAGCGTCGGCTTCGCGGCGGATATTTTTCCCATGACAAGGGCAAGGTGGTGGGAACCATCAACCAGCGAACGGTAGAGATGCATGTCGAAATCCCCGTAGTCCGTCGGCATCAGGACCGTCTGCTCCCGCTCGATCAACCGCTCGCTCTTCCGGCGGTGGGCGATCAGATCCTGGATCGAGCAGAGCTTCAGACTGTGCTTCCGCTTGAACTTGATGAGGTCCGGGAGCCTGGCCATCGTGCCGTTCTCGTTCAGAATCTCGCAGATCATGCCGGACGGATCCAGCCCGGCGAGACGGGCGAGATCGACAGCTGCCTCGGTGTGGCCGGCCCGTCGGAGCACTCCGCCCGGCTTTGCTTGAAGGGGAAAAACGTGCCCGGGCTGGACAAGGTCGGAGGGCTTGGACCCATTGCTGGCGAGAATCCGCATCGTCTCGGAGCGGTCCTTCGCGCTGATCCCGGTCGAAATGCCCGAGGTGGCATCCACTGAGACCGTGAAGTCGGTTTTGAAAAGCTCGCGGTTGTGGGCGACCATGCGCTGCAGGCCGAGGGTCTGAGCGCGCTCCTCCGTGATGGGGGCACAGATCAATCCGCGCCCGTGACGCGCCATGAAATTCACTGAATGTGGCGTCACTTTTGCCGCCGCCATCAGGAGGTCACCCTCGTTTTCCCGATCGGCATCGTCGGTCACAATCACCATCCGTCCTCGGCGAATATCGGAAATCACAGAAGGAATCGGATCAAAGGGAGTCTTCATAGGCGCAGACGGCCAGACTATGCGCGTTTTTCCAGTCCCGCAATTTCTTTCAAAAAGAGCTTGCTTCATGGAGCTTAACGCATATTATCTCCGCTCCTATGGCAAAAACAGCATGGCTCGAGCGCAACAAGCGCAAAGCGAAGACGGTGGCAAAATACGCCGCCCTTCGTGCAGAATTGAAGGCGAAAAAAGACTATGCGTCACTCGCCCAGCTGCCTCGCGACGCCAGCCCGACCCGCCTTGTCAACCGCTGTCAGGTCACCGGCCGTCGCCATGCCTACATCCGCCGTTTCAAGATCTCCCGTCTCACTTTCCGTGAACTTGCCTCATCAGGCCTGATTCCCGGAGTGACGAAGTCCAGCTGGTAAACCGGCCAGCCGGTCGATCCGGATTATGCCGATTTACGAGTATGAAGTCGCTTCAGATAGCGGCTGCAAGGCTTGCGGGGGACGATTTGAGCTTCGTCGGTCCTTGGGGCGGCAGGAACTGAATGCCTGTCCAGTCTGCAAAAAACCCGTGAGCCGGGTCATTTCGCTTCCCAATTCTCCGAGGATCTCAAAGCCTCTTTCAGTTTCCGGCGCTAAGAATGCCGGCTTCACGGTCTTCGAGAAAGTGGAACAGGGCGTTTACGAACGCCAATAGTTGCGCTCGGCTCTCCACGTCACTCATTGGCGCCATGGGGATACTACTGGCCGGGTGTCTGCAGAAATAGTCCCAGCGACCCAGGATCGAAGTTTTCCTTGGCTGCAAGATTGTGGGTGGAAAAACTCCTCCCATTGCCGCCTGATCGCGACTAAACCCGATGAAACGCCAATATGCCCGGACTCGTCTTCGGGTCTCTGTGAACAAATCTGGTAATCGACCATATGCCAAAATGAGGGCGACATTTCCTTCACAGGTTGTTCACAGGCATGCAAAATGCTGTTTGCAATGTTGATATACATAACATCATATAATATATGTAGTGTATAATGGGCTTGGGAGTGTGCCAGATTGGCTGCTGCCAGTGTTTCTTCTAGCTCGAGTCGCCCCTTTCCCAAGGGTTCCGGGTTGCTCTATCGCGCGATAAGCGAAATTGCTCTGGCCGGCAAACGGACCGTCTTTTCCCGCAGGCTTTGGCAAGCGGAGTAAAGCGCGTCGGGTCCATGTGCCTTGTGAAGGCTTAGTTTTGTTTCCCGCAGCAAACCACGCGCCTTTTCCCCGATCCACACTGGCACATGGCCGTTAGATCCGCATTCAAGGATTCGCTCAATTTGCCAACCGACTCGATGTCCTCCCGCATCTTTGCCACCACATAGACAAGCAGGCATTGACTCATCGAGACGTGGGCGGGCTTTCTAGAACGCAGGAATTGAGCCACGACCCGCGGAATTTTCACGGTAACTTCTTCCGAAATGGAATTCTCCGGATTTTTGCTTGGGGGCATGCGGGATAGTCAGCACGGTAAGGGGGTTTGTCAATGGTTTTCGCCCCATTGCTCTCTGAAGTCGAATTCCGGACGCTTGCGCGCCTGATCAGAAAGACCTCCCCCTTGTATCCCGCGGGTCGGATCGAGGAACAATGGGGAGTCTTGCCCTTCGATTACAGGACAATCGGCCGTCTAAGAATCGACGGCAGAATCTGCTGGATGCCGGAGGCCAACGATTTCTGGGCGGTTTTGGCATCCCTCAGGAGGCGGGCAAAATCAGGGGCTTTTGACGGATTCCGAAAAAGGTAGTGGAAAATGGCCGTGGGGTTCGCCCGGCCGCTCTCCGGATCCATGAGCACGCTGGAAGGAATGGGAATACTCTGGTCAAGGGTATCGCTGATGGAGCGAATGGATAGCATCCTCACTGAGTTTCTGGCGCAGACCACTTGGAGGTGCAAGGATTCGAGGTCCCCTGCCAGAGCGCCGGTCGCCTGGCCAAGGGCCTCTTTTTGGGCTGATGTTTCCAGAATGCTGTCCGCTGTGAGGGTCCTGCCGATGCGGAACGAGGAAGGAACATCGAGGCTTTTCAGCAGCTCCGGATCAGAAAAGTTCTCGGACAGGAGAATCGTTCCAACCGGGAGCCCCGGCTGGAGCGCCCCGGAGAATCCGGCGGAAACAATGACCTTCGGGCGGTGTTGATGGATCAACTTCTCGAGTGCCGGGGCCGCACATTTTCCCATGACACCAAGAGTCAGGACGGAAACGCACAGCCTGCGCTCGATCCGGGCCCGGAAGCCGGCGCTTTCAAACTCAATTGCAAAAACGACCGCGATCATGGCACCACGATTTCGTAGAATCCCGGGATGGACTGCGCTGATTCGCCTTGTGCCAGAAAACCAGCCAGGGCCGTTTCTTCGAACCGGCTCGTGGAAGCGGTTGGGATTTGAACGATCAAACGAACCCCTCCTCCATCACCCAGAGGGCTTGCGACGACGACGCCGCCAAGCTCTGCCGCCGTCCTCTCAACCCTGTCACGGTGAGTGACCGCGCCGACCCCGCCTTGGAGGATGAATCGCCGACCGCCGCCCAACCCCGCTGGAGGGGGCATCGCTTTGGAAGCAGCGGACTCCAGTGAGGCACGGAGCTCGGGCACGTCAGGAGCCGGAGTGTCCGGCTTGTGGAAAAAAATATCCCTGCCGCCGAGAACAACCAGGGCCAAGGGGATCGCGAGGGCTATAAATACCACTGCAATCATCTGAACAACCTGCAAATTCAGTCGGAAAGGTGCGGGGCCGGGATTCACTTGGAACGGGACTGAAAGATGGCCCACGTGCGGGGATTCCGCAAGAGCGGAGAACGCGGGATTGACCGCTCCCTTCGTCTGCCCGATATTCCCGTGCCTGCCGATGTCCATTCATAACACACGCAACTTCTGTATCATCGCCCACATCGACCACGGCAAGACGACTTTGTCCGACCGGCTTCTGGAATTCACCGGAACCATCCAAAAGCGCGAGTCCCAGGAACAACTCCTTGATGCCATGGATCTCGAGCGCGAACGGGGCATCACGATCAAGGCGCACCCGATCGCGATGGATTACAAGGCGAAGAACGGACGGCACTACAAGCTCAACCTGTCGGACACTCCCGGGCACGTGGACTTTTCCTACGAGGTCTCCCGGTCTCTCGCCGCCTGCGAGGGGGCGCTCATCATTATCGATGCCGCACAGGGCGTCGAGGCCCAGACGGTGGCCAATGTCCACCTGGCTGAAAAACAGGGGCTGAAACTCATCCCGGTCATCAACAAAATCGACCTGCCGAATGCCGACATCGAGACCGCCAAGAAGCAACTGGAGGACATCCTCGCCATCCCGGCCGAGGAGGCCATCCTAGCCAGCGCCAAGGCGGGAATCGGCATCGAGGAAATCCTGGAAGCCATCGTCGATCGCATCCCCCACCCATCCGGAAAGGCGGATGCCCGGCTCCGGGCTCTGACGTTTGATTCGACCTTCGATACCTACCGCGGGGTCGTGATTTATACGCGCGTCGTCGAGGGCACCGTCAAGGCAGGGGACCCGGTCAAGCTGATGGCGACGAACGCCTCCTACGACGTCAAGGAGGTCGGGATCTTCAAGCCCCAGCAACCAAAGTTTTTTGCGAAGGATAAGCTCGTGGCCGGCGATATCGGCTACGTGATCGCCAATATCAAGACAAGCTCCGAAGTCAAAGTCGGCGACACTCTCACCGGCGCCAGAGCTCCCGCCGAATCTCCCCTGCCCGGCTTCCAGGTGGTTCAACCGATGGTATTCAGCGGGATCTATCCGATCAATACGGCGGATTTTGAGCACCTGAAATCCGCCATGGGGAAGCTCCAGCTCAATGACGCGGCTTTTCACTACATGCCGGAATCCAGCGTCGCTCTCGGATTTGGCTTCCGCTGCGGATTTTTGGGGCTCCTTCACATGGAAATCATCCTCGAACGCCTCCGCCGGGAGTTCGATATGGATATTATTGCGACCTATCCATCAGTAATTTACGAAATTCTTCGCACAAACGGCGAACTCATCAGGGTGGATAACCCGGAGCAGCTCCCCGACCCAAGCGTCATCGAGGAGATCCGGGAACCAATCGTCCTCTGCTATATCATGCTGCCCAATGAATACATCTCTCCCATGATGCAGCTCATCATGGACAAGCGGGGCGAGATCAAGCATACCGAGTCCCTTGATACCAAGCGCGTTATGCTAACTACGGAACTTCCTTTGAATGAGATTCTTGTCGATTTTGTCGACAAAATGAAGTCCCTCACGCGCGGCTATGGCTCGATGGACTACGAACATGGCGGCTACCGTGCGGGGAAACTCGTAAAACTCGACATGCTTGTCAATGGCGACCCCATCGATGCTTTCAGCAGCATTGTTCATCGCGACAAAGCCGAAGCACGTGGACGCGCTCTCGCCGCAAAACTTAAGGAAGTCATCCCCACGCAGCTCTACCAGGTTTCCATCCAAGCAGCGATCGGAGGCAAAATCGTCGCCAGAGAAAACGTCAGCGCCCTGCGGAAAAACGTAACTGCCAAATGCTATGGTGGTGACATCACAAGAAAGCGCAAGCTTCTTGAGAAACAAAAGGAAGGTAAAAAGAGAATGAAAGCCATTGGAACTGTTAATATTCCACAAGAAGCGTTTATTGAAGTTCTCAAGACTGGATGAGTTGAAATCACTGGGAAATCGTGTGATGATTTTTGGCTACTCATTTTTTGTAATGCGCTGAAATAAATTACATTATTCAATTAATAACTAAATAATCATAAATATCTATATTAAGTCATTCATTACAATGCTTTTTCTAACACCAAAATATATAAAGGAAGCCAAGCATTATCTCCATGGCGCCAAGAAGTTCCTGCACTACAAGAAGGATGTCATTTCATCAGCAGACATCGCAGATATCGCGAACTCTGTTGAAGGCTTGCAGAGTGCCATGAGCCGGAGGAGCCGGTCTGATGTGGAAGTTGCGATTGGATCCCTGGATGCGCTGATTGGAAAGATCTCACCGCCCGCCAAGGATTCGGGATGGCGTGAGAATGTGGAGGTGTTTTTGGTTGCCATCGTCGTGGCGGCCGGAATCAAGGCCTACCTTCTCCAACCGTTTCGCATCCCGACGGGTTCCATGCAGCCGACGCTTTACGGGATTGTGGGCGTCCCGACGGACTCCCCTCCCCCGAACATCCTGATCCGGGCGTTCGAGTTTGTGTGTCTTGGCAGGCACTATTTTGATCTGAAAGCTCAGGGGGCGGATGTGGTCACAGGCCTTCGGGAGCGGACCTATGCGAATTTTTTTACCTTCACCGATATCGTCTGCCGCAGCCGGACCTACACGCTTTTCGTGCCGCGCGATCCGCTGGCGAGATACTTCAACGTCCAGCCCGGCCGCGTGTTTCAGGCGGGTGAGACCATTGCCAAGGGGCACATGGATACCGGCGACCAGGTCTTCGTGGACAAGGTGAGCTACAACTTTGTGAAGCCCTCGGCCGGGGACGTGTTCGTGTTCAAAACCACCGGGATCCGGAAAATCGAGGACGGTCTCGACCCGGCCCTTGGGTCTCAGCACTACATTAAAAGGCTGGCGGGAATGCCCGGCCAGACGCTTCAGATTTCGCCCCCGACGCTTACTATTGACGGCGAGGTCCCGGAGCAGTTCGTTTTTCAGAGGGTCATGAGCATGAAAAACGGCTACCGGGGCTACTCGAACGGGCCCGCTGGAGGCGGAGCATTTTCGTTCCTGGGCACGCCGGAGGAAACCTTCAAGGTTCCGCGCTTGTCCTATTTTGCACTTGGCGACAACAGCTACCATTCCAGGGACAGCCGGGATTGGGGGCCGGTGCCGGGTCAGAATGTGGCCGGGCGCGGGCTCTTCGTGTATTGGCCGTTTTCCAGCCGCTGGGGGCTGATCCGCTGAGCATCCTTCTCCCGGGCAGCCGCAACGCGGGCATCCGGAAAAATTTATCTTCTGTTGTGGAAAATCCGGAAAGGGCCGGATATGATCCCGCCCGGCCAATCAGGGTCGCATTACCAAACGAGCACTAGTCATGAGCGAAAAAGCCACACTTCTTTATAATGGAACATCCACCGACCTGCCTGTCATCGTCGGCAGCGAAAACGAGCACGGTGTGGATATCGGCCGGCTGCGCGATCAGACCGGGCTGATCACCTACGATGACGGGTTCGGCAACACGGGCTCGTGCATGAGTGACGTCACATTTATTGACGGCGAGCAGGGGATTCTCCGGTATCGCGGCTATCCGATCGAGGAGCTTGCCGAGAAAAGCACGTTCGTCGAGGTCGCCTGGCTGCTCATCCACGGCAACCTCCCCTCCCGTGTCGAACTGAGGAAGTTTTCCGACACGCTGACCGAGTATCAGGTCCTCCACGAGGACATGAAGCACCACTTCGAGGGGTTCCCGCCGAACGCCCATCCGATGGCGATCCTCTCCTCGATGATCAACGCATCCGGCTGTTTCACACGCGAGCTCACGGGGCCCTACGATCCGGCGAAGTTTAAACGCCATTCCGCCCGCCTCATTTCGCAGGTCCGCACGATCGCGGCTTTCGCCTACCGGAAATCCCTGGGCCTGCCGATCGTCTATCCCAAGCCGGAATACAAATATACCGCAAACTTCCTGCACATGATGTTCTCGATGCCCTACGATGACATCGAGCTTCAGCCGGAAGCCGTCGCCGCCCTCGACCAGATTTTCCTGCTCCACGCCGATCACGAGCAAAACTGCTCGACCTCAACCGTCCGCATGGTGGCTTCCAGCCGCGCGAACATCTTTGCCAGTGCGGCAGCAGGCGTCTGCGCGCTTTGGGGTCCGCTCCACGGCGGCGCCAACCAGGCGGTTCTCGAAATGCTCGGCCACATCCGGCATGAAGGGGACGATGGATCGAAGTTCCTTGAAGGGGTCAAATCCAAGGAGGGCGGCAAGCGGCTCATGGGGTTCGGACACCGGGTTTACAAAAATTACGATCCCCGGGCAAAGATCATCAAGGCGAGCTGCGACCGGCTTCTGGAACGCCTGAAGAAGAGCGACCCCTTGCTCGACATCGCCCTGAAACTCGAGGAGACCGCTCTTAAAGACCCCTATTTCCTCGAGAGGAAGCTCTATCCGAATGTCGATTTCTACAGCGGCATCATCATGCGCGCTCTCGGCATCCCCACCGAGATGTTCACCGTCATGTTTGCCATCGGGCGCATGCCCGGCTGGATCGCCAATTTCAAGGAAGTGATGGACGACCCCAAGTCCCGCATCTACCGCCCGCGCCAGATCTACACCGGCCCCACGATCAGGCAATACTCGCCCATCGAGGACCGCTGATCGGATTTTCCCGGGGACATTCGGCGAGACATCTCACGGACACAGATCCCCCTGGCCGGTTTCTTCGTCACCCGGCCCGGGGCTGAACGGCAGAGGGCGCGTCATGGAGCTCGACATCTCCATGTGTCGCCCGGCCTCCGAGGAATCCAGGATCGAGTGCATGATGTCGAGGACATGGTAGGCGGTCCGCGCGTTGGCCCGGTGCTCGCGTCCGCTCTTCTCAGCGGCGGCCATCTCGGAAACTCCAAGACCCCGGCTGTTGCCGGCAAATCCCGGCTCCAGCGGAATTTCCGACCAGTCGCTCTCCTTGTGCCGTCTGATCCGGACCGGACCGCCGAAGGTGTTCGGATCCGGAACCGAGAGGGTTCCTTCCGAGCCGTAGATCTCGATGTGTGGCATCCCGTGCGCCTGAACGTCGAAGCTGGTTGCCAGGGAAACAACCGGCCCTGCCTCAAAATCCAGGACGGCCGCAATATGGGATGGGGTTTCCACCTCGATGATTTTTCCAGCGAGAGGCTCGCTCTTGATCTCCCGTTCAGGAAATGAGATGCGCGCGGAACCGCAAACCCGGCGCACCGGACCGAGCAGCGTGGTGAACGCCGTCAGATAATACGGCCCCATGTCGAAAAGCGGCCCGCCTCCCTTCTTGTAGAAAAATTCCGGGGAGGGATGCCAGAGCTCCACTCCGGCTGCCAGCATGAATCCGCTGCCACCCACCGGCTCCCCGATCGCTCCGGAGTCGATGAGCTTCCTGCACGTCTGCAAACCGGCTCCCAAAAATGTGTCGGGGGCACACCCGATACGGAGACCCTTTTCCCGCGCGAGGCCGATCATCTCCCGCGCCTCGCGGCGCTTCAATGCCAGGGGCTTCTCGCTGTAGACGTGCTTTCCGTTTTTCAGCGCCTCCATGCCGACCAGGGCGTGCGAGGCGGGAACCGTCAGATTGACGACCAGCTCGACATCCGGGCTGGCCAGAAGCTGCTCCACGCGCATGGGCGACGGAATGCCGTGCTTCTCCGCGAGCGCCCGGGCTCGCTTTTCATCGAGATCCGCGCAAGCCGTGAACTCGATATTCCGAAACCGTTTTCCGGCCTCCGCATAGACCGCGCTGATGTTCCCACATCCGATGATCCCGACCTTCATTTTCTTCATGGGATACCAATGGCCGAGTCCGCTGCCGCACAGCAAGCCGTAATACGCCTTTTTTCGATGGCTTTTACTCGTCCAAGTCTGCCCACTTCCTCCCGAGGGCGCGCAAAAACGCCAGAATCTCGATGTCCGTGAGGGTCCGCATTTCCTGTTCGATGCGCGACAATGTGGCGGGATCCCAATCCCATCCGCCATCGCGCAACTAATCGAGCATGCAACAGTTTCGCCCGATGGATTCGGGTTAGGCGGGCAGCCGAAAATTGAACAGCACTGGAATCTGGATTGCTGCCCAGGGGGTTGGCTGGATAGAATGCCCGCGTGAACAAGGTCCGTCTCGAGACGCTGATCTTCCGGCACTATGCCCGGAGTGCGCTCGTTTCCATTTTGACAATAGAAGTCCTTTTGCTCGCGCTGTATTTTGCGATCAACGCCTTCAATGTCGCCCAGACCGAGAAAACCCTCAAGGGCGAGGTCGAACAGGTGATGACCCGACTCGTTTCCCAATATGCCGCGACCCTGAACGAAAATTTCAGGTTCATTGCACGCCAAACGAAATTTTTTGCGGACTCCCACGCCCAGCTTTTTGCGAATCCGGAGGCGCGGCTTTTCATCGGCGAGCCGCCGGTTCTCGAAAGGGCGGAAAACGGATCATGGTTTCAAAAGAGTCCCGACAGTGGATCCAGTGTGTTCATTGCCGCAACGGGAAGTCATGCCCCGCAGGACCTCCTCATGGCCCAAAAAACGTCCATCCTGGACCCGCTCTACCGCCACATGGTCGAAAGCACACCCGATGTCGTCGCCGCCTATATCAACACTCCCGGCGACATGAACCGCCTTTTTCCCTTCATGCGCGAGGTCTGGAAACAATATCCCCCCGACCTCAACATGGAGGACTACAACTTCTTCTACCTCGCAGACCAAAAACACAATCCGGACCGCGGCACGGAATGGACGGGCGTCTATCTCGACCCCGCCGGAAAGGGTTGGATGCTCTCCTGCATTGCGCCGGTTTACACGGGCGACACCCTGGAGGGCGTCGTGGGCCTCGACGTGACAGTGGAAAAAATCGTCGCAAACCTTCTCGCCCTCGATCTGCCATGGGGGGCCGCCACCTTTTTGGCCGACGGGGAGGGCATGATTCTCGCCATGCCCGAAAGCGTGGAAAGCCTCTTCGGGCTGCGGGAACTCAAGTCCCATGTCTATTCGGAAGCGATCAGCACCGAACAGCTCAAACCCGAGGAATTCAACATTTTCAAAATGAAGGATCCCGCGTTGGTGGAGGGATTCCGCCAGGCATTCGAGACGAGGGCGCCACTGGTGGAACTGCCCTCCGCCCAGGGGAAATTGTTTCTTGTGCAGGGCATTGTGCCGGAGACCGGATGGAGGGTGTTTGCGGTGATCCGGGAGGCGGATGTTTTCCAATCGGTCAACCACCTCGCTTGGATCTCCCATGCGGCGGGAATCGGAGCCATCGGGGCGATGCTGGCGTTTTATTTGGTCTTCTTCGTTGTCTTGCGGCGGCGCGCCCGCCAAATGGCCGCCACCATTGCGGGGCCCGTGGGGGATTTGGCCGCCGCCACCGCCGCAATGAAGGGCGGCGACAGAGGGTCCGCAATTCCTCCAAGCGGCATTGCCGAACTCGACCAGCTCACCGAGGATTTCGGGACCATGTCCCATGATCTCGCCGAGCGCTCGCGCCAGCTCGACCATGCCAGACTCCAGGCTGAAACCAAGGCCCGCGAGGCCGAGGCTGCCAACATCGCAAAAAGCGCCTTCCTCGCCAACATGAGCCACGAAATCCGCACCCCCATGAACGGCGTCATCGGGATGACGGACCTCCTTTCCGCCACCAGCCTCGACGAGGAACAAAGACAATACGTCGAGACCATCGACCTCAGCGGCCAGGCCCTGCTCAAGGTCATCAATGACATCCTCGACATCTCAAAAATCGAATCCGGAAAGCTCGACCTCGACAAGGTGTCCTTCGCGCTGCGGGACGTCGTCGAGGGTGCCATTTCAACCCTCGCCGCACCGGCCAAATCCAAGGGCATCGAACTGCATCTCTCAATCGCGCAGGATGCACCCGCCCGCGTCATCGGCGACCCCGGACGCCTGCGCCAAATCCTCCTCAACCTCATCGGCAATGCCGTCAAATTCACCGACACCGGGAGCGTGTCCGTGAATGTCGCCCGCGATCCCATGGATTCGCCCGGCCTGCGCTTCACCATCACCGACACCGGCATCGGCATCTCCCCGGAAGCTCTCCCCGACATTTTTAAGAAATTCACACAAGCCGATTCGTCATCAAGGCGCCGCCATGGCGGAACCGGCCTCGGCCTCGCGATCTCAAAACAACTCGCCGAAAAAATGGGCGGCCACATTGGCGTGCGCTCGGAACCCGGCAAGGGATCGGAATTCCGGGTTGTCTTGCCCTTCGCCATCCCCGCCGGGGAGGGCGGACCGGAAGGTGCCATCTGACAATGCCCCGCTTGCTGGCCTCGATAAAACTCGGGCTCCAGCTCCCCGACCAGTCGCCTCAAAAAATCACCTCCAATGGCATCGTTCTCTCATGACCCCGCGCCCAACTCTGTTGTGAAGACCTTTTGATCCCGATCCCCATTTTATGCGGCTTCGCCGCTCTTGCTATCCGCCAGTTGAGAAAGTCCCCTTCCGATCTTGCTTCAGGATCTCCAGTGTCGTATCTGTCGTAGATGTCATAGCCCGAGGCTACGACATCTATGAAACGCGCGGTAGGCGGTCCGCTACGTAACGCTTACGGTAAAATGTCGCAGCGGTTGATTCTCGGCGCTTCACGCCTGCGGGTGATCCGTGGTGATCGGCGAATCCGCCCTGACACCTACAGATAGAGCCGGCCGAAGGGAGACAGCCTGCCAAAGGCAGCCACGCAGTGGAGAGCGAAGCGAATGGCTCGCCGAGCCGTCCGTCGATTCCACCTGTTTCGGCATTCGAATGATATCATCAAAATGAAAGCCATACGCAGAAGACACGACACAGCATTAACCTAACTTCCCCGGCGGAAGGCCTGAAGGGCCGATAAACACAGGGGGTCCGATATTTTTCGGGCTACTGGGGCTGTGCTGAAAATGCGGACACGGGAAAACTAACCTGAGAGGATCAAGCATCATTAAAACACAATCATTCAAAACATCGGATCTCGACGCACAGAGGCCAAAACGCTTCAGCAGGGAATTT
>Ga0247843_1000186_pt1 | contig 144507 bp, 132 predicted proteins | sample LaCruzMarch2017__FD_192420 | JGI IMG/M metagenome (GOLD analysis project Ga0247843, IMG submission 192420) | Freshwater microbial communities from meromictic Lake La Cruz, Castile-La Mancha, Spain - LaCruzMarch2017_8m | ecosystem: Environmental > Aquatic > Freshwater > Lake | place: Spain...
AAAAGTCCGAAGTCGGAAATAATTTTACGCCTGCAAACCAAAACCAAAAAAATTAACTAATTTTAAAAAGAAAATGTCCTAAGTTGTTTATGCTTAAAAGTACAGATTGGTTTGACTACATACAATAAAACAAAACAAATTCAAAGGCGTTCATGTTCTGCAATGAATCAAGTATTTAATTGCAATTTTGACTCGCATGAATTAAAATTCTTATATATTGGTAAAAGTGAAAAGCCAATTGACGGAAGAATCGTTGTTCATTTTGGTTATTACGAAAAAGGAGTTGCTGGCCTTCAACTCGTGCATTGGGCTAATGATATTGGTTTAAAAATTAATTTACATGTTTATGAATTCGTTAATAAGGAAATTCAACCCTACTTGGAAGTTTTAGAAAAACTATTATTTATTCAATTAAAACCACTAATAGGTAAGAGATAGAAAAAATAGTTTTTATTTTCTCAATTAACCAACTAAAGCCTATAAACATCTTATAGTGCTAGTTGTTCATTAATTCGAGTTTTAGATTTAACCCCCTAAATTAGAACTAAAAAAAGCTCCCTCAAAAATTTGAAGGAGCTTTTTAATTTTTATAATTTAAACTAAGCCGTAGCTACTTTCTCCTTTACCTTATTAGCATTTAAAATAGCAATTTGTTGCGCTATGTTTTGAGCCATTTCTCTAAAAGCTAAGGCTTGTGGTGTAGTTTCTTGTAATACTGCCTGACGACCAGCATCGCCCGCTTCACGTATACTTTGCACTAAAGGTATTTGTCCTAATAAAGGTAAATTCATTTCTTCTGCCAAATTTTTTGCACCATCTTTTCCAAAAATATAATTAAAAGGAAATTAATTCGCTCAATGTTGGGGCAGAAACTAAGAATAGGGTATTTTCTCTAATTACCAATTTAATGCTATTATTTTGAAACAATGCCCTTGAATATAAGTCGCCACCAGTTTGCTTCATTAACTTGGCATTCATGCCGGCTGCTTTGTATTGTTCTTTAAGTTCAGGTTTTGTTAAGCATGACTCTCTTTTAAATTCAGCATTAATTTTGATAAAATTATCTGTTGACCCTGAACCTGGTTTTCCGTAATAACTTCCGTATACATTAATTTCGTGTATTGTACATTGTTTGTCTTTAGCTTCTTTCAAAATTTTAAATAAATCTAAAGCCATTTTTTCAGGATTATTTTCAGGATCAAAAAATTGCACTAATAATTTTAAGTCTTTCTCTTCGTTATAGCTAAGGTTTTCAATCGCCTTTTGTAATTGCTTTGCTTTTAATTTCAATGCCCCTTCTGTATCTGGTGCAAACTGATAGAATGCTGTATTTTTATAAATCTTATCAAAGTTTACTTGTCCAAAACATGCTAATAAAGGGCCGTTGTATTTAACATTAGATCTATCATTTCCATGATTATCTCTAATCATTAAATCAATAATATTCCATTTAGCATTTTCTAATTTCACTTGTAATGCAACGTTTACAATATAATTATCGGTTAAAGTTGCTTCATCAATAATATCTCCCGTGTTAGAATTATATTCCTGCCCTTTAATTTCAAAAAACCAAGTCTGTTCTTTGGCATTATCTATTTTTTCACCTTTACAGTAAATAGAATCAATTCGTGAAAAATGCTTTAAGGCTTCTACGCTTCCATTAAATCCCGTTTCATCATCACCTCCGTAAAGCTGCCCATTTTTAAGTGGAAATTTTTTTATACCACCCACCAACAATGCAATTTTTGCTTTACTATCATTGGCAACTCCACCAATAACTCTAGGACTTCCCAACTCCACATTATAATATTCCCATTGGTTGGTTAACACATCATTTTTTAAACGAGAATACTTCACGCCAACTGGCACTTGATAAACAGTGCCATTAGCATCTTTTGATGTTATAACGGTTATATAGGTTATGCATCTATCATAGGGCATTGAAATTGGAAAAAGTTCAGCGCATCTGTCGCTAGTGTATTTTCCAAAATAAGCATCTACTTCTTTCTCTTCGGTATTACTATAGTACTTCTTAGAGAATGTACATTTTGTAACATCAGCATTATAATCTAATTTCAAAAGCCCTCTCAAAAAATCAGAACTTTTAGCTTTCGCCAAAGCATCATCCACACTAGGATAAGTGGGAATTGTTTGTGACTTAATCTCACTAAATACACCTGCCGAGATAATCGATAGCGATAAAATAATTTTATTGATCATATTTTCTATTTATTGTTTAATTATTTTTTGAGTATAAGAATTACTTTCTCCCTTCACCATTAATTGATAAAAACCAGTTTTTAATTCGCTTAAATCAATGCTTGTTTCTGAAGATACAATTTGTTTTTCGAAAACTACTTTGCCTAAAACATCAACAATCACAATAGTAGAATTCTTAAAAGTATTTTTAATAGTAATTACATCCGTAAATGGATTTGGGAATACAGAAACTGATGATTCATTTACTAACTGAGTAATACCAGTACATAAAGAGACAGATTGAGTTATAGTTGATGAATTTGAACATCCGTTTGCATCTGTTCCTGTTACAGTATAAACTGTATTAGTAGTTGGATTAACAACAATAGCTGAACCACTAGAAGTTGTGTTCCATAAATAAGTATTTGCTCCAGTAGCGGTTAAAGTGCTAGTTTCTCCAGTGCAAATAATAGCATTGCTGGTAGACACAGATACTGTAGGTAACGCATTTAAAACAACCGTTAAAGTTTCTGTATCTATACATCCTTGTGCATCTAAACCTGTAACAGTGTAATTAGTATTTGAAGCAGGTGTAGCAGTAATAGAAGGTGAGTTAGAGCCAGTATTCCATGAATAATTAACTACTCCTGCCGCTGTTAATGTGGTTGATTGTCCGGCACAAACCGCAAGTAATCCAGATACAGTAACTGAAGGATTATTTACAGTTAAAGTAACCGTGTTTGAATTAGTTGAACCACATCCATTAGTTACTGTTAAATAATAATTTCCTGCATTTAATACTTGAACTGTAGGAAGAGCTATAGTTGCCATTGTTGCGGTACTAACTGGAGATGAATTAAAATACCATTGTACAGTCGTAGAATTAGATGAAACTGCAGATGTAAAAGAGGTATTCGCATTTATACAGACTGTTTTACTACTTGGTGATGATAATACTGAAGGAGCATTATTAATTAAAATATTAGAATTATTTCTTTCTCCTTTTTGAACTGGATTTGATGATACAACACGAACTCTATAATTTGTGCCATACGCAACCGTAGAAGGCACGGTAGCAGTAATAGTTCCAGATGAAGTTGCGCTGATTGTTCCAATAGAAACAGGAGAAGCAAAACTACCAGTTGCATCTGAAAGTTGTGCTGTAAAAATATTTCCAACATTACATGTTCCGTTAATAGAATATGGTACCGTTAAAGTATTACCTGCACATAACGATGGTGTTGCAACGGTTAATGTTTTTAACTGATTATATTTAGCAATAAAACTATTATAAAAACTTCCAAAGGGAGCTGTTGATGTTGAATCATAAGGCGAAGGATCAAAATCATTGACTACTCTCATAGACCCAATTAAATTAATTTGTCCTGAATTTTCGACTGAGATACAATGCCCTCCTGTATAATTAAATCCTGGCGTACTACCTCCAAATCTAAAACACCATTGTTGAGCGCCAGTATTATCGAGCTTCTCAACAAAACCATCTACATCTCCAGTAGCAACCATATTAAAAGCAGTGCCTCCATTATTAAAATTTTTAGTGCCATTAAACGCTCCTGTATAATAAATATTATTATTAGCATCTACATTTACATAATCACCATAAGCATTAATACTTAGATTACTTAATTGGTAATACCTTGCCCAATTAAATGTACCTATAGAAGAAATTCTAACTAGAAATTCGTCAGTTGCAACTGCTGCTAGTGTATAAGCAGATGTTGAACTTATATCAAAATCAACGGTACCTGAAAATTTACCTACAATGATAGGATTTCCAAAGGCGTCTAATTTTAATTGTTTCACAGATTCACTATTTGTGTTCCCAATTTGGCCAACCCATTGTAAAGCCATTGATGAATTATATTTAGCAACATACACATCATAACCGCCAGCAGTATTCAATGTATAAGTAGATACCGAGGGGTCAAAATCAGTATTTGAATCAAAAGTTCCGGCCAAATAAATATTTCCACTATTATCAACTTCACATAATGTTCTAAATCTTCCAAAATTCACAAATCGATTTAATAAATTCAAATTAGAATCATACATCACAAACATATTAGATCCAGTGGTTGCAGAGGTTTCGTTTGCAACACCAGCTCCAAAATCAAAATCTTGAGTTCCCCAGAAATATCCACCAACATAAATTTTCCCAGCAGCATCTACTTTCACAGATTGAAAAGCACTATAATTAGTAGCAGTAAAAGTATTGACCGATAAAAAATTAAAATTTTGATCATATTTTGCAATAAAGGCTTTTCGATTAGCCGTGCCAGAGCTAACGTTAAATACTGAAGCAGATGGATCAAAATCTGCGGTGCCATTTATATCTCCTACTATATAATAATTTCCAGAAGCGTCTCTGGCAGCATCTTGTGCTAAAACATCTGCAGTTCCGCTCACACTCATATGACCTAAATAAGATCCTAAATCATTATACTTAATCAAATAAAACCCAAAATTATTTGCAGGTGGTAATGCTACAGTGTTAGAACCGGGATCAATATCATTAATACCACTAGCGTATGATCCCGCCATAATGACATTTCCATTAGACTCTTTAAATAGTCCTACGTGTTCCATTTGTCCATACCCTGCGTTACGGTAAACAGTGTCCAATTTTTGAGAAAAACTAGAGAGACTCGCTCCTAAAATCATTAATGTTGTAAATATTTTTTTCATGGTTTAAATTTTTGATTAGCATAAAATTGCGCCATTAACCTAGGAACGTAAAAAAAATAGGGCGAATACCTTCCTTTTTTGAGTAAATGAGTGTATTTTTAATGTGGCTATGAACAAACTTTTTCTTTTCATCATCCTTTTTATAACCCAACAGGCTTTGTCTCAAACTGACACGGCTAAAATCAATGCGCTAAATAAGCGTTCAGAAAATTTAAGTAAAGTAGATGTGGATAGCTCCAGCTATTTAGCTCAAGAAGCCTTAAATTTGGCACAACAAGCAAATTTTAAAAGAGGCATTGCGGCCGCCACCTAAAACCTAGCCATCTGTAACTATGTAAATGGCAAATCAGATATTGCTATTAAACAATTTATTGAAGCCATTAAATTATTTGAAGAATTAAAAGACATTAATGAACTCGCACATTGTTACTCTCAAATGGGAATTGCTTATTACCTGCAATATCAATACGACAATGCTTTAAAATACTATGATAAATCGATTGAACTTTATAAAAAAACCACCAATAAAAAAGATTTAGCGGGTGTTTATATTAACCAAGGCATTTCATACACCTATGTCAAAAAAATGGATTTGGCAGAAATCAACTACAACGAGGCCTTAAAAATTTATCAAGAAATAAATTACGAACCTGGATTTGCGCCTGCCTACAACTCCTTAGCAAAAATATATTATGCAAAAAAAGAGTATGCCAAAGCTATTAGCTATTATAAAGTAGCGGAACAATATTCTTTAAAATCAAATAACAAATACCATTTAATTACCAATTACAATTCGTTAGCAACCTGCTATAAAGAATTAAAAGAATATGAAACTGCCAAAGCTTATTCCGAAAAAAGTATTGCTATTAGCAAAGAAGTAGGTTCTGTTGAAAGAGAATTATTTTGTCACGAAACCATGGCCGATATTTTATTTTCGATGGGTGATTACAAAAATGCTTATGCTAGTTTTCAAAATTACGCTTCATTAAAAGACACATTGTTTAATCAAGACAAGAACGATGCTATTGCCGAAATGCAGGCCAAATTTGACGTAGAGAAAAATCAACAAAAGGTAAAGGAAATTGAATTACAGAAAAAAATTGACGATGAGGCTAACACCAAACAACGATTATTGTTTATGGTAGTGATTGTGGTAATTTTAATCTCCTTAGTGTTTACCATACTCCTTTTTAGAAATAAGCAAAAAGTAAATAGTTTATTGGAACAAAAAAACGCCGCCATACAAGCGAATTTAGAACAAAAAGAAGTGATGATGAGCGAAATTCACCATCGCGTCAAAAATAATTTACAAATGGTGTCTTCTATCTTAGATTTACAAGCAAGAGATTTAACAGACGAAAAATCAATGCGAGTGATCGAAGATAGCCTAAGTCGCATTAATGCTATTTCATTGATTCATCAACGATTATATCAATCTGATAATATCAGAGGAATAAAAATTAACACCTACTTACAAGAGTTAGCCTTTGATATTTTGAAGAACTTTTCCTCGTCTGTCACAACCACACCAATTCAGTTAACATGCAAAGTAGCTGACCTGAATATGGACTTAGAATCTGCTATTCCTATTGGTTTAATAACGGCCGAATTAATTACCAATGCCTGCAAATATGCTTTTTTATCCATTGAAAAACCAGAGATTACCATCACTCTCAATAAACAACAAGACGCTCTTGTATTAATAGTGACTGATAATGGAGTAGGAAAACAAGCAGCAGTAAATGAATCTGGCACTTCGTTTGGCACTAAATTAATTAAATCCTTATCACGTAAATTACGCGCCGAAATCATAGAAGATACTTCTAATAAAGGCACGAGTATACAATTAAAAATTAATAGCTTTAAGTTATATGACATCTAATTTAAAAATAGCAATCGTAGAAGATGAGCCTTTAATTGCTGACCATATTGAACAATATGTATTAGATGCAGGGTTTAAAAGTGCTGGCATTGCCGATAACTTTAGCGATGCCAAAGAACTATTGCAAAAAGAAAATCCAGATTTAATTTTATTAGATATTAATTTAGGAGATGGGCCAGATGGGATTGACATCGCGCACTACATCAATCAACATTACAAAAAACCATTTATTTTTATTTCATCAAATACGGATGCCAAAACATTAGAACGCGTAAAATTGACTAATCCATTTGGCTTTATTGTAAAACCATTTAAAGCTGGCGATATACAAACCCAAATAAATTTAGCTTGGCACAGTTTCAATTTGCAAAAAGAAAATACTCAAGTGTCCTTCTCTGATTCGTTTTTAGTGAATGATCATTTTTTTATTAAAGACAAACACAGTTTGGTAAAAGTAAATTACGCCGATGTATTGTATGCCGAAGCTTGTGATAATTACAGTATCATCTACACCAAACAAACGAAATACATTTTAAGCTATACCTTAAAAGTAGTGGAAGAAAAATTAAACCTATTTCATTTTTTTAGAACGCACCGTTCCTTTTTAGTGAACCTTAAACATATTGAAAAAGTAAATCCTAAAGAGGTTTTAGTAAACGGTAAAGAAATTCCAGTTAGTGAAAATAGCAGACAAGAATTGTTGCAAAAATTAAATTTGTTTTAAACAAAAAAGCTCCCTCAAAAATTTGAAGGAGCTTTTTAATTTTTATAATTTAAACTAAGCCGTAGCTACTGTCTCCTTTACCTTATTAGCATTTAAAATAGCAATTTGTTGCGCTATGTTTTGAGCCATTTCTCTAAATGCTAATGCTTGTGGTGTAGTTTCTTGTAATACTGCCGGACGACCAGCATCACCCGCTTCACGTATACTTTGCACTAAAGGTATTTGTCCTAATAAAGGTAAATTCATTTCTTCTGCCAAATTTTTTGCACCGTCTTTACCAAAAATATAATATTTATTCTCTGGCAATTCTGCTGGCGTAAAATAAGCCATGTTTTCAACGATACCTAAAACTGGAACATTTAAAGCAGGTAATTTAAATAAAGCAATTCCTTTGCGAGCATCCGCTAAAGCAACTGCTTGCGGTGTGCTTACAATAACCGCAGCAGTAATAGGAATAGTGCTACATAATGTAATTTGAATATCGCCTGTTCCGGGAGGTAAATCCACAATTAAATAATCTAATTCGCCCCAGGCAGTATCTGTAAATAATTGTGTTAATGCTTTTGATGCCATTGGTCCGCGTAAGGCAATTACTTGGTCAGGACCTGCTAAAAAACCAACCGAGTTTAATTTTACGCCGTAACTTTCAACCGGTTTCATTTTAGGTTTCCCTTCATATTCACCTTTGCCAGGCATATCATTTTGCACATCAAACATAATCGTTTGAGATGGACCATAAATATCTGCATCTACTAAGCCCACCTTAGCACCTTGTTTTGCTAAAGCTACTGCTAAGTTTGCCGAAATGGTTGATTTACCAACACCGCCTTTACCAGAAGCAACCGCAATAATATTTTTTACTTGCGAAAGCGTTCCCATATCTTTATCTCTGGTAGAGGTAACGTTTGCCGTCATGTTTACATTTACAACAGCGTCTTTATCCACATAATGTTTTATGGCGTTAATACAGGCATTGTGTATCATGTCTTTCATTGGACAAGCTGGCGTAGTTAATACAACCGTAAAAGCCACATTTTTTCCATCTACTACTACATCTTTAATCATTCCAAGAGTTACTAAATCTTTTTTAAGATCCGGATCATCTACATATTTTAGGGCGTCTATAACGCTATCAATGGTTATTGGCATTTGTTGTTTTATGTTTAAATTATTTTCTTATAAAGTTACTTAATGTATTTACATAATTGGTAAAGCCCATTTTTGCCGGTATTTCGCCATGATCGGCTCCTGAAATTCTGTGAGCTTCTTGATAAATACCATGGTAGTTTTTAAATACAACCTCACCATGTGTATTGATATTTAAGAAATTATCGTTAGTTCCATGAATCCAACAAAATGGCTGACTTATTGTTTTAATTTCTTCGGCATTATCAATTTTTAAATTCGAAAAAAATGAGCCAGGCATATTTAATCCGCTTGCATCATTAGCCATTACATCTGCAGATGCAAAAGGTGCTTCTAAAATTAATTTTGAAGGTGTCATACTTCTTGGTTTATTGGTCAATTCACAAGCAGGTGCAGAACCCATACTAAAGCCATAAATCATTAATCGATTATTAGTTAAACCTTTTAATTTTAACCACTGCAAAGCGGCATCCACATCAGCATACAAGCCATCTTCAGTAGGTTTTCCTTCGCTTAAGCCGTAACCTCTATAATCAATCATCAACACACCGTATTTATTTTTGCCCGAAGTATGTGCTAATAATTTTGCACGCTGCCAGTAAAAATCCATGTGCCATTTGTTACCATGACAATACATAATAACGGTATCAGTTTGTATTTTAGCAATACTACCAATGTATATGGCATGAATAGTTGTTGCATTATTATCTTGTGGACCTTTAGATGAAAGTGTAAAATGATGAATTAAACTATCTGCAATGTGATACGAATTATCCAAAATAAAATCTTGTTCACCGGTGTAATTATCTAATTTATATTCAGTGATTTTGTCTTCTAAATTATAGAAGTTATCATCTAGTCTTAAACAAGATGAAAATAATAACAAGACAAAAAACATAATGACTTTAATGTCACCCTGAACTCTTTGCAGGGTCTTTTGAGTTGCTGCTTCTCGACTTCGCTCGAAGTGACAGTCAGCATGACTATTTTGATGATGTGTATTTTTTATAAAAAAAATCATTATTTAAAATCTTCTAGTAAAATTTAAATAGATACCAATGGCACCTCTTTGCTGAATGCCAACATAGTCAACAATATTTGGAATATTTTTTTTATTCATTTGTAAAAATTTACACTCTAACGTATAACCCCACTTTTTGGTATTATAAGTCATTCCAATATGCGGATTAATTAACGCATGATTTTTTTGAACTTCGTTATGTGCTTTTTTTGAAGACAATTCAAACCAATTTGTTAAACCTATATATACAAATGCTTTGTCCTTTAAAATATCTTTATAGATATTTACATCCAACTGTGGCCAAGCTCTAAAATTTTTATTCCATTTATCATATATCATATTTAAAGCAGGATTAATGGTAATACCAAATTTTAAACTATCATGTTTATAAAGGCGCTGACAAACTCCTAAATCTGTTTGAAAATTACCAAACAACAAAGCCGTAGTATGAACGGATGCAAATGCTGTAGTTGAATTGGTTATTCCTCTTCCGTACATTAAAGATGTAAAGGGAATTGGAGTGACTGCTTTTCCAAAATGAATAAGTGGTCCTCCTAAATTAGCAGAAATAGCATTTTGGTTTTTAGCTAAGGGTTTTACAAATCGTGTTGGTGCACAATTTTGAAGAAGAATACCAAGGAAAAAAATTAAATAAATAAAGAATTTTCTGTCACATCGAGCGCAGTCGAGATGCGAATGTAAAGTTCTCGACTTCGCTCGAACTGACAAGTTCCATTTTTTAAGTGTGTATTTTTTATTAAACAATTTAAATTTGATTTGCTAAGTTTAATAAATTTCCTTCTTCAAAATCTCTTCCCATTATTTGCAAGCCAATTGGCAAGCCATTGGAATGTATACCGTTAGGAACTGAAATAGCAGGGCATCCAACAATGTTTGCTTGAACTGTAAAGATATCTTCTAAATACATTTTGATGGGATCTTCGCTATTTTTTCCAAATTCAAAAGCTGTACCCGGTGTTGAAGGTGTTATAATAAAATCATGTTCAGCTAAAATTTCGCGCGTTTTTTGTCTGATTTTATTTCTTACTTTTTGAGCTTTACTATAGTAAGCATCATAATATCCTGCGCTTAAAACAAAAGTCCCAAGCATAATACGGCGCTTCACTTCCTTACCAAAACCTTCGCTGCGTGATTTTTTGTATGTACTTTCTAAATCAGTTGCATTAGGACTTCTATAACCAAAGTGCACACCATCAAAACGTGATAAATTAGAAGAAGCTTCGGCAGTAGTTAAAACATAATAAGTTGGTACTAAAAAATCTAAGTACGGAAAATCAACAGCCGTAACTGTATGACCATCATTCTTCAATTTATCTAAAGTGCCCAAGGTTTGTTTTTTAACCTCAGCATCTAAACCGTTAGCTTCAACACATTCTTTTAAATAAGCAATTTTATACTTTTTGTTTTCTGTTAAATCATTTACATAATGTCCAACTGCTTTTTGAGACGATGTAGTATCATACTCATCTGTGCCAGCCATAATTTCTAATAACAAAGCAGCATCTTCCACTGTTTTTGTAATAGGCCCAATTTGATCAAATGAAGAAGCATAGGCTATTAATCCCCAACGAGAAATTCTTCCGTAAGTTGGTTTTAATCCTACGGTTCCTGTAAACGAAGCAGGCTGACGAATGGAGCCACCAGTATCAGAACCTAAAGTTGCGTGACATAAGTTAGCAGCAACAGCAACAGCAGAACCTCCGGAAGAACCGCCTGGAACGGTTTTTTCATTTAATGGATTTAATACTTTTCCAAAGGCAGAATTTTCGTTACTACTTCCCATGGCAAATTCATCGCAGTTTAAACGACCAATGATAATAGTATCCTCTGCTAATAATCGTTCAACAACAGTAGACGAATACAAAGATTCAAAGCCTTCTAATATTTTTGAGGAACAAGAAACTTTATGACCTTTATAACAGATATTATCTTTTAAGCCAATAATAACACCTGCTAATTTACCTGCAGATTTTGTCGCAATTTTTTCATCTACTAATTTTGCCTGAGCTAAAGCAGTTTCATTAAAAACTTCTAAAAAAGCATTTAAATGTTTTTTAGTTTCAATAGTCTTGATTGATTCTTCCACTAATTGAACACAGGTAATTTTACCTGCTGTTAAATCAGATTGAAGATTTTTGATGGTTGTAAATGTGTACACAGTTTATATATTAAATAATAAAAGCGCCAATCGAACAGAATGACGCTTTTAAAATGTTACCAATAATATTTTATTTTTTTTCTATATCAGTTGATTCAGAAGCGCCATCTTTTGCATCCTTAAATTCTTTCATCCCTTTTCCTAATCCTTTCATTAATTCAGGGATTTTTTTACCTCCAAATAATAATAAAACGATTACCAAAATAATGATGATTTCTGGAGCTCCAAGTCCCCCTAACATACCTAAGATTAATGCTTGTGTCATTGTTTTAAATTTAGAATACAAATATACGATTTAATTAGTTTTAAGCAAATTGCTAAAAATCAGTTATTTTTGAAGTAAATTGTGAAAAACTAAGTATTTTTCGCCCGCTGATTTCGCTGATGTTCGCAGAAAATATCTGCTAAATCTGTTAGATCTGCGGGAAATAAACTGTAATATTATGATTAAGAAAATTGAACATATTGGTATTGCTGTAAAAAGCCTAAGCAACTCAAACGATTTATTTAAAAAACTCTTTGGCAAAGACCATTACAAGGTTGAGTCGGTTGAAAGTGAGGGTGTTAGCACCTCTTTTTTTCAATTAGGAGAAACTAAAATTGAACTTTTAGAAGCAACTACCCCAGATAGTGCCATTGCTAAATTTATAGATAAAAAAGGGGAAGGGATACACCATATTGCCTATGAAGTTGATGATATTTATAAAGAAATGGAGCGTTTAAAAGCAGAAGGTTTTGAAATACTAAATAAAGAACCAAAACATGGCGCTGACAACAAATTGATTTTCTTTTTACATCCAAAAAGTACGAATGGTGTTTTAGTAGAATTATGCCAGGAGAGAAAAGATTAATCTGACTACAGATTAATCTTTATCCCAGCATTTATTTGTCTAAATCCACCTGGCATAATTCCAGATGATAATCGATGTAATCTTGAAGCTTTATACACTTCATTGGTGATATTTTTACCTGCAACAAAAAACGAGAAAGCACTTAGGTATTTATTTTTATATCCAGCAAAAGAGTAACTTAAATTTAAATCAATTGTTTTAAAAGCAGCTAAACTTCCTATAGCGCCTTCAGCTGTTTCGTTTTCAAAGTTTAAGTAATCTGTATACTGCTTCGCTACGTAATTTAAATTTACACCAACATTAAATCCTTTAAAAGAATAAGAAATTCCTCCATTTAAAATATATGAAGGTAAATATGGAACTGAATTATTTGCAATTCCACCTTTACCATAAATTAAATCTAATCGTTTAATTTTTGAAAAGTCTGTTACATTTATTGTTCCAGTTACTAAACTATCTTTTCCTCCGCTGCCAGAAAAATAAACATCATAACCTTCTCGTTCTTCATTAATTTTCTCCACTAATTCTTTTTTAGTTTCATTGGTGTGTTTTGCTTTTAATAAATCTGAATCTTGCAGTTTTCCGCTCAATACTTTACCTTGCATAAACGTACCTGAGAAACTAAGCACTATTTGATGTTTTTCTGAATTCATTAATTTATGTAAATTTAATTGTACTGTGCTTTCAATTCCTTGCATGCTCACGGCGCCTAATGTTTGAAAAGCTTCGTTTCTTCCTGCTGAATAATAGTTTTTAATATTATTGCTAAAATAGGTGATTTGAGTTCCTAAGAATTCTTTAAACACTTCTCCTCTAACCCCTGCTTCGTAATTAAGACTTGTTTCAGGCAATTTGTTTACTGGTTTTTCATCACTAGCAGCAGACACAACTCCATCCTCAACATTTAAAAAACCGACATCAGCTGTTGGGGCATTGTAGCCTTTATAAATTCCAGCAAATAAAGCTAAATTATGTTTTTCCGTCTTTAAAAAATTATAAGACAATGATGCTCCTGGTATAAAGCTACTGTAGGTGTTTCTTAAACTCCCGAAGTTTTTACTCCCATTATTATTGCTCATTTTTGCAATAGCTAATCTATCAGAAGAACGCATCTCCACTAACTCATATCTCAAATAAGGCGTTAAAGACAGTTTATTATTAAACGTTAGTTTATCTTTTATAACAGCTGAATAAGCTTGCAGTTCATAGTATTGATCTCTATCCATCACCCCACTTCTAGAAAATCTAGAGGAGTCATTTTTTATTTCAACATTATTAAATCCTTCAAGGTGAACTTTTGCTATTACTTCAAAATTCATTTTAAACTGTTCTCTAGATAGAGTATACTTAAATGTTTCTTGTAGTCCTGCAAATTTAAATGTTCTATTTCTAGCTCTTGTGCTTTCTTTTCCGTTCACTAATTTTCCAACTCTTATGTAATCATTTGATTCAAATGTTTGGTCATTCAAATAATCATATCTATCATTTAATACATTATCTTTCAAATAGGTTGCTGCTGAGCTGCCAGAAATTATTACGTTTTCTTGTCGCCACCAATCACGTTGAAATTGAGATGCATAGATTTTAGTTGAAAGTAAAGTGTTTTCAGTTAATTGGTAATTATGCATTAAATCAACAGCGTAACGTTTAGATATTAAATCATCTGCATCAAAAGGATTTTGTTTTGCATCCTTGTTGAATGTGTAAGGTGTAAGTCCGCTGTAGGTGGCTTTAGATTTTTCTTGATGATAATTTAATTTTAAATAAAATGATGATCTCTTGCTTAATTCAGCATATAATTTTAATGTCGTATTAAAAATATCTGAAGATGAATTTTGTTGAAACCCATTAAAACCTTTATTTAAAATTTGTAGTTCAGCACCTATTTTATTCCATGTGCCACCATAAGTGAAATATTCTGAATGATATCCATTTTCTCCACCAACAATATTTAATCCTAAGGTAGGTTTTACCGGTGGTTTTTTTGTAATGTAATTTACAACGCCATACATGGTGTTTGCTCCGTAACTTAAAATATCTGCGCCTTTCAATATTTCAATTCCATCTAACCTATCGCTTGGTGGATTGTAATAAGCTTCGGGCGATAAGTATGGTGCTGGTGCAATTGGGGTTCCATCTTCTAGTAATAAAATATTGGCAGATCGACGAGGATATGACCCTCTGATTCCAACATTTAATCGATTTGAAATTCCCATATCACCCGAAACATTAACACCTGATACTTTTTTAAGTACTTCTTCTGTACCAATTGGTTTTGTTAGCTCAATGTCTTTTGAATTGATAATAAAATTTGAACCTTCATATTTGGTTGAGTAACTGTTTGAGAAGGCATTGACAACTACCTCCGTAATTTGAATAGAATTAGCTGCCATTTTTATGATTGGTAATTCTATAACTTCATTTTCAGATGTAACACTAACTTCTTGTTCAATTTTATCGTAACCCAAAGTATAAAAAGTAAGATTATATTTCTCTGCAGATACATTTTCAAAAACGAACATTCCTTTTGAATCAGTATATTTATGGGTAGTATTATTTAGAGAAACTAAAACAAAAGGCATTGCTGCGCCATTTTCGCTAGTCATAACCTTACCTTTGATAATGGCATTTTGAGAATATATAGTACTTGAAACAAAAATGAAAAGAATTAAAAAAAAGAGCTTAAGCATGAACTTCATAAGGTGATTTTATTTAGATTGATTATAAATATGCCTCAAAAGTAAATGATAATGGATAATTAAAACATACCTAAAAAAGGGTATTATCCAAAATAGAAAAACTTGAAATAAGAAAATAAGAAAAGACTTTTGAAAAATTACTTCTTGTAAATCAAAGCCACGGCATAAGCATTTACACCCTCGCCTCTGCCAACATAACCTAAACGTTCGTTAGTTGTAGCTTTAATAGAAACATCATCAACTGAGATATTCATAATTGGCGCTAATACATTTTGCATGGAAGTAATATGCGGATTTACCATTGGAGCCTCTAAACTCAAAGTTGCATCTACATTTCCAATACCATAACCTTTTTCACTTAATAAGGCAACCACTTCTTTCAATAACAATTTGCTATCGGCACCTTTATATTTTGGATTATTATTTGGGAAATGAAAACCAATATCACGCAAATTGGCTGCTCCTAAAAGTGCGTCACATATAGCGTGTAACAATACATCTGCATCACTATGACCAACGCAACCTTTATTAAATTCTAACTTAATACCGCCCAACCAAAGTTCTCTTCCTTCTCCTAAAGGATGCACATCATAACCAAATCCTACTCTAATATTAACCATTTTATTATGTTGTTTGAAGTGAGTTGTTGGTTATTTGATTTTGCTTTATTTAAAATCGTTGATTAATAGTTTGTTTCCAACAACAAAAAACAAATCTCAAACAACTTTTATTTCCCTTTCATGTATTCTTCAAAAGGAATACCTTTCATAAACTCAGAAGAATAAATATATTGATAGATTAAATCTGACCATTGTCTATCGGTTTTACGATCCGTTAAAATAGCTGAATCAAAAGGTTTACTGTAGTGAATACGAATAGTTGATTTTTTTGCTTTAAACATTTCATCAGGTAAAAACAACATTTCGATATTAGCTTTAATACCTATTTTTTTTCTGAAATTAGCAAAGTTATAGAAGAAAGCAGAGTTCTCACCTTCAATAAATACAGGTTGAATCATTCGTTTATGATCAATCGCTTGAGTTACAAAACTTTTCTTCCATGTTAAATCTCTTACCAACCCATTTTGTTTACGAGATACTAAGCCCGCAGGAAAAAATAAAACAGCACACTCTGTCATAAATACCTCTTCCATCGTTCTTAATGATCTTGTAGAAGAAGCGCCTACTTTATTTACGGCAACAAAAATTTCTCCGTAGTTTTTTAAATTCTTTAATATATCATTTACAAAAAAACGAACGTCTGGTCTTACTTCACCTACCGATTTAATTAAAGCCATTCCGTCTAATCCTCCTAAAGGATGATTTGCTGCAATAATAATTGACCCCGTTTTTGGGATGAGTTCTGGATAAACTGATTCAACCCTAGCGCCAAGTTTTTCTAAGCCTTTTCTATTTAACTCTAAACCCTCGTCATTTTTAAGATGCTCCATAGCATCATTAATATCATCTTCATGTAGCTTCTTTTTCAGCCAATTAATAGCAAAACGCGGAAGCCAACGATAAAGCTTGTAGGCTTTTTCCTTTAAAATTTTTTCTATGTCAATAAATTTCTTCGTTTCCATACAAGATTTGCAAAGGTAAAATAATTGTTAATATCTCAACTATCCAAAATCATCTTTTTTGAATTTTGAAGAATTGGTCAAATCTCTCAAAACAACAATAAAATCAGTACAATTTAAATTTTCAATGAAAAAAGTAATACTAATTATTTTGCTTGCAAACTATTAACAAAATTTGATTTATTAACAAAAGTGGTAAAAAATGGGATAAAGTGGTAGAAAGTGGTAAAATTTTAATTATTTTTGACACAATTCAAACCAAATCCAATAATGACAAGCCTCATAGGAGAATTCGAGTGTAAAGTAGATGCGAAAGGGCGTTTCATGTTTCCTGTTAACCTCAGGAAGCAACTGGAAGATGTGTTTGATAAAGGCTTTGTCATCAATCGAAATCTTCATCAAAAATGTTTAGTGCTTTATCCAATGGCTGAGTGGAATAAACTCAACAAAAAATTAAGCAAGTTGAATCGTTTGATTAAAGCAAATGATGTGTTTGTTAGAAAATTTTCGGGTGGAGCTACTGCAGCTGATGCAGATAATACAGGTAGGGTTTTATTACCAAAACCTTTAGTAGAATACGCAGGCATTACTACAGATATTAAAATTTTAGGAAGCAATAATGTGATTGAGATTTGGGATAAAAAATTATACGATCAATTCTTATCTCAAGACGTAGATATCGAAAAATTAGCAGAAGATGTGTTGGGGAATTTAAATTTTAATGATGGTGATGATGAGTAATCTTCCTTATCACATCCCCGTTCTTTTACAACCTTGCATAGATGGCCTCGACATAAACCCTGACGGTGTGTATGTGGACTTAACCTTTGGTGGAGGTGGACATTCAAAAGAGATATTAAAGCATTTGACGGCAAAAGGAAAATTATTTTCGTTTGATCAAGATGAAGACGCGAAAGCAAATATTCCTGATGATAAACGTCTCACCTTTATTCCTCACAATTTCAGATACATCTCAAATTATCTGAAACTATACGGAATTACAAAGGTGGATGGAATTTTAGGTGATTTAGGTGTTTCATCACATCAATTTGATAAAGGTGAACGTGGCTTTTCTACTCGTTTTGATGCTGACTTAGATATGCGTATGAATCAAAAAAATGATTTAACGGCTAAGAAAGTATTAAACACATACGATGTAAAAAAACTAACAGCCATGTTTAGAGAGTATGGAGAAGTAGATAATGCATTCAGATTAGCTAACATCATTTTTGAAGCTAGAACAAATGGCAGCATTGAAACAACTGCTCAGTTTAAAGAAGTAATAAAACCATGTACGCCAAAGTTTGAAGAAGGAAAGTATTTAGCAAAAGTGTATCAAGCTATTCGTATTGAAGTAAACCAAGAAATGGAAGCTTTAAAAGAATGTTTAACCCAATGCGTTAATCTCTTAAAGCCAAATGCACGATTAGTAGTGATGAGCTATCATAGTTTAGAAGATAGGTTGGTAAAGAATTTAATAAGATCAGGAAACATAGAGGGAATAGAAGAGAAAGATATAGTATTTGGAAAAATCACTAAATATTTCAAGTCTTTAACGTCAAAGCCAGTGGTGCCAGATTTAAAAGAGATTGAAACAAATTCGAGAGCAAGAAGTGCGAAGTTGAGAATAGCAGCAAAAATTTAATTAAAAAGTGGCAAATAAATTTAGAGAAAACAAAACCGAAGAACTAGAAGAGCTAGAAGAACTTTTGGAGCAAGAAGTACCCAAAGTTGCTGCTAAACCATCTAAACCTGGTAAAAAAGGAGTTTTGGCAAAAGGTCTCTCTAAAATTTTTGGTGGTTCATTTTTAAGCGATGACAGAGCAACACAACATGTGCCCTTCATTTTGTTTTTAGGTTTAATAGCCATTTTATATATCGCTAACGGGTATTATGCAGATGATAAAATTAGAGAAGTAAATAAAGTAAGTAACCAATTAAAAGAATTACATACAGAATATATTTCATCTAAATCGGATTTAATGTTTGTGAGCAAACAAAGTGAAGTAGCAAAGGCAGTGGAACCCCTTGGATTAAAAGAACCAGTGGTAGCGCCTATGAAGATTGAAGTGGATAGTATAAAAAGAAAATAGTTTCTGGTTTTTAGTTATTTGAAATTAGAATTCAAACAACCAAAAACTAACAACAAACAACTGATACCAAATTGGAAAACAAAAAAGACATATTATCAAGAACTTACCTCGTATACATATTCCTATGTGTATTCTCTCTGGCTATTTTCTATAAAATGTGTATTATCCAATTTAAAGAAGGTGCTATGTGGAAAGCTAAAGCAGAGGCTTTCAACACCCAAGTGCATGAAATTGAAGCGGTAAGAGGAAACATTTTCGACATCAATGGAAATTTATTAGCGACTTCTCTACCCTACTATGAAATTGCTGTAGATATAAATGCACCATCAATTGATAAAAAATTATTCGAAGAAAAAATTGATTCTTTAGGTTTTATGTTAGCTGATTTATTTAAAGATAAAACCGCAAAACAATACACAAAACTATTAAGAAAAGCTCGCAAAAGCGGCGACCGTTATGTGGTTTTAAAACGCAATGTACCATATAAAGATTTACAAACACTAAAAACCTTTCCGATTTTCAAAAAGGGAAAACGTGGTGGTTTAGTAACCCTTCAAACCAACAAGCGTGAGCGTCCATTTAAAATGTTAGCAGCTCGAACCATTGGAATGTCTAGAGCTGGTGTAAAACCTGTTGGATTAGAAGGTGCTTATGATACTTTATTAATGGGTATTAGCGGCCAACGATTGATGCAAAAAATTGCAGGTGGTGTTTGGCGTCCTATTAATGATGAAAATGAAGTAGAGCCTAAAGACGGAAGTGATTTATTTACCACATTGGATATTAATATACAAGACGTTGCTGAAAATGCACTTTTAAAAACATTAGTAAAAAACAATGCATCGCATGGTTGCGCAATATTAATGGAAGTTAAAACCGGTGAGATAAAAGCTATAGCTAATTTAACTCGTAACGGTAAAGACACCAGTTCATATAACTATTCTGAAAGCTTAAATTATGCTATTGGTTACGCAACAGAGCCAGGCTCAACATTTAAACTAGCTTCCTATTTAGCCGTTATGGATGAGTTTGATGTTAGCTTAGAAGAAAAAATAAACGTTGGTAATGGTGAAGTAACTTACTATAATAAAACAATTAAAGATCATGATCCACCTGAGACTCCAATATTAACTTTACAAAGAGCCTTTGAAGTTTCATCAAACGTTGCTGCTGCTAAAACTATCGTAAAGTACTATTCTAAAAATCCACAACAATATATTAATAAACTAAAGTCATTTCATTTAAATCAAAAGTTAGGTTTATCTATTCCTGGAGAAGCAAATCCATTAATTAAAGAAACTAAAAGTAAAGACTGGTCTGGAATAACGTTAGCACAAATGAGCTACGGTTATGAATCTTTAATTACACCATTACAAACTCTCACTTTATATAACACAATTGCCAATGATGGTAAAATGGTAAAACCCCGTTTTGAAAAAGAAATTAAACGTAATGGAAAAATAGTCAAAACATTTACAACAGAAGTCATTTCTGAACAAATTGTAAAAAAATCAACCGTTCAAAAAGCAAAACAAATGCTAGAAGGTGTTGTGAAAAATGGAACAGGAAAAGGATTAAAAATAACTGCATTTAATGTAGGAGGTAAAACAGGAACAGCACAAATTGCAAAAGCAGGTAAAAAAGGTTATGGAGAAATAGGTAATCGTGATTACCAAGCATCGTTTGTGGGATATTTCCCAGCAGACAAACCTTTATACACTTGTATCGTTATAATCAACTCACCAAGTAATGGAATTTATTATGGCGGTTTAGTTGCAGGACCTGTATTTAAAGAAATTGCAGAAAAAGTTTACTCAAGTAGTGTTGACTTTTTAGAACCAATAAACAACAAACAAAATTTATTAACGAAGGCGCCAGGCTCTATCAAAACTCAAAATAATGAAATGGTAATTGCTTCAAAAGCTTTGAAATTGCCTACTACATCAAATGCGACTGAAAACAGTTATGTATCAAGAAACCAAGCAGATTCAACACATATTTCATTACAAACAAATAATTTAGAAAGTCAATTAAAAAAAGGAATTGTCCCTAACCTGAATGGCTTATCTGCTAAAGATGCTTTGTTTTTACTAGAAAATTCTGGCTTTCATGTAAAGCTATACGGCATGGGTTCTGTTAAAAAACAATCCATTGAAGCAGGACAAAAATTTAATAAAGGAGATAAAATAACATTGATACTTAGCTAAAGTGAAATTGAAATTATTAAGCGACATATTATATAAAACACGACTAGAGGAAATCATTGGTTCTACTAATGTGGCAATTTCGTCTGTGACTTTTGATTCTCGTAAAGTAAAAAAGGATTCCTTATTTATTGCTACCAGAGGAACAGCTTCTGATGGACATCATTATATTGAATTAGCTATCGAAAGCGGAGCAGTAGCTATTGTTTGCGAAGACTTACCAGAAACTCTAAAAGAAAATGTAACCTATGTAAAGGTTTTAGATTCTTCAGCTTCCTTGGGTTACATTGCTTGCAATTTTTACGACAATCCTTCTGAGAAATTAAAGTTAGTTGGTATTACTGGAACAAACGGAAAAACAACCACCGTTACGTTATTATTTAATTTATTTAGGGGCTTAGGATACAACGTTGGTTTATTATCTACTGTAGAAAATAAAATTAACACAACAGTTATTCCTTCTACACATACAACTCCAGATGCATTAGCTTTAAATGAACTATTATCAAAAATGGTAGAAGCTGGTTGTCAGTATGCCTTTATGGAAGTGAGTTCTCATGCTATTGTACAACATCGTATTACAGGTTTAAAATTTACAGGAGCAGCTTTCTCAAATATTACACACGATCATTTAGACTATCACAAAACATTTGAAGAATACATCCGAGCAAAAAAATTATTCTTTGACAATTTACAAGACGATGCTTTTGCGTTAACTAATAAAGACGATAGAAACGGTATGGTGATGTTACAAAATACCAAAGCCAAAAAATATTCATACGGTTTAAAATCTATTGCTGACTTTAAAAGCAGAGTGGTAGAAAATCATTTGAATGGTTTGCTACTAAGTATCGATAATCAAGAAGTGTGGGTAAAACTAATCGGTTCATTTAATGCCTATAACGTTTTGGTAGTATATGCTATTTCTCAATTATTGAAACAAGATAGAGTACAAGTATTAACAACGCTTAGCAATTTAAATTCAGTAGAGGGTCGTTTTCAATATATTAAATCTAAAAATGGCATTGTTGCAATCATTGATTATGCGCACACGCCAGATGCTTTAAAAAATGTTTTAGAAACGATTAAAGATATCAGAACAGGAAATGAGCAAGTGATTACATTAGTTGGTTGCGGCGGAGATAGAGATGCGGCTAAACGCCCTATCATGGCCGAAATTGCTTGTGACTATAGCAACAAGATAATTTTAACTAGCGATAATCCTCGCAGCGAAAATCCCGAAGATATTTTAAATCAGATGCAAGCAGGAATTAGCCCTGTGGAAATGAAAAAAACATTACGTATCAGCGATAGAAAAGAAGCCATCAGAACCGCCGTTGCATTTGCAAAAGAAGGCGACATTATTTTGATAGCAGGAAAAGGACATGAGAAGTACCAAGAAATAAATGGTATAAAGCACCCATTTGATGATTTTGAAATTGTAAAAGAAATATTTAATAACTAACGATAAAATGTTTTACTACTTATTCCACTATTTAGATCAACACTTTAACTTTCCAGGAGCTGGGGTGTTTCAATACATCTCGTTTAGAGCGGCGTTGGCTTTATTATCGTCGTTAGTGATTACCATGATATTTGGTAAACGTATCATTAATTACATCCGTAAAAAACAAATTGGTGAAACTATCCGTGAATTAGGTTTAGAAGGACAAAATGAAAAAGCGGGAACCCCAACAATGGGTGGTTTAATTATTTTGGCCGCTATTATTATTCCCACTTTATTATTTGCAAAAATTCACAACGTATATATCGTCTTAATGTTAATCTCAACAGTTTGGTTAGGAAGTATTGGTTTCTTAGATGATTACATCAAAGTATTTAAGAAAAACAAAGAAGGCTTAAAAGGTAAGTTTAAAGTTGTTGGACAAATTGGTATTGGTTTATTGGTTGGTGCTGTATTTTATTTCCATCCTGACGTGGTTGTAAAAGAACGAATGACAGCTAATCAGCAGAGTGCTTATTCATTTGATGATGCTATCAGCAGTAAAAAAGATTTGACTTTACCAAAATACGCACCGACACCAATTAAGAGTATTAAAACAACTATTCCTTTTGTAAAAGATAACGAATTTGATTACGTCAGAGTTTTATCGTTTATGGGAGATAGTGCTGTAAAATATGGATGGCTAATTTTTATTCCAATTGTTATTTTAATTGTAACAGCTGTTTCTAACGGAGCAAATATTACGGATGGCATTGATGGATTAGCCGCCGGAACAAGTGCCATAATTGGAACCACTTTAGGAATTTTAGCTTATGTAAGTGGTAATACTATTTTTGCGGATTACTTAAACATCATGTACATTCCTAACACTGGTGAATTGGTGGTTTTTATGGCGGCATTTGTTGGCGCATGCGTTGGTTTCTTATGGTATAACGCTTTCCCAGCTCAAGTTTTTATGGGCGATACTGGAAGTTTAGCATTAGGTGGAATTATTGCGGTATTTGCTATTGCAATACGTAAAGAATTATTGATTCCCATTTTATGTGGTGTGTTCTTAATTGAAAATCTATCAGTAATCATGCAGGTGTTTTACTTTAAATATCAACGCAAAAAACACGGCCTCGAATTTGCCAAAGCCAATCGCTTATTTAAGATGGCACCTCTTCATCATCATTACCAAAAATCAGGGTTTCATGAGTCAAAAATTGTAATGCGATTTTTCATTATTGGAATTATGCTTGCCGCACTAACCATTGTCACATTAAAATTAAGATAATAGCCCCTACCCTACCCCTATTTGGAAAAGGATATTGAATAAAAATAAATTAAAACAAAAATTGAACTTAAATACAAACATATCTAATCAAAAACCTCGCATGGTTATTCTCGGTTCTGGCGAGAGTGGTGTTGGCAGTGCTATTTTGGCTCAAGCTAAAGGTTATGATGTGTTTGTATCTGACAAAAGTTTAATTAAAGAAAAATATAAATTAGAATTAGTTCATCATAGTATTGCATTTGAAGAAGGTACACATACAGAGAACTTAATTTTAAACGCCACAGAGATTATTAAAAGTCCTGGTATTCCTGATAAAGTTGAATTAGTTCAAAAAGCAAAAGCAAAAAACATTCCTGTTATTTCTGAAATAGAATTTGCAGGCCGACATACCAAGGCAAAAACGATTTGTATTACAGGTAGTAATGGAAAAACGACTACTACTCTACTTGCCTATCATATCCTAAAAAAAGCAGGGTACAATGTAGGCCTAGGTGGTAACATCGGAAAGAGTTTTGCTTATCAAGTAGCAACCGAAAATTTTGATTACTACGTGTTAGAGTTAAGTAGTTTTCAATTAGATGGCATGTATAATTTTAAAGCCGATGTAGCAATCTTATTAAATATCACTCCAGATCATTTGGATAGATATGAATACAAATTTGAAAATTACGTAGCATCTAAGTTTCGTATTACTCAAAACCAAACAGAAAAAGATGCCTTTGTGTATTGTGCAGATGATAAAGTGATAGAAGAATTTATGCTACAACATCCTATCAAAGCTGAACGCATTCCGTTCAGCATCAAAAAAAAGATAGATGGCAACGGCGCTTTTTTAGAAGAAAATGAAATAACCCTTAATTATAATAATAACCCTAAACCCTTAATTATGACCCTAGAACAATTAGCTTTGGCAGGTAAACACAATGTTTACAATTCAATGGCTGCTTCAATGGCAGCGCGTATCGTAGATATACGCAAAGACATTATCCGCGAAAGTTTAGAAGACTTCGTAAACGTTGAACACCGTTTAGAATTTGTTGCCTCTGTTAATGGTATCGAATTTATTAACGATTCAAAAGCAACTAACATTAACTCTACTTGGTATGCCTTAGAAAGTATGCAAAAACCTACTGTATTAATTTTAGGTGGACAAGATAAAGGAAACAATTACGATGAATTAGTTGACTTAGTAAAAGAAAAAGTAAAAGCAATTGTTTGCTTAGGTGTTGACAATAAAAAAATCATTAAAGCATTTAAAGGTTCTGTTGAAAATATAATGGAAGCGGGCTCTGCTGGCGAAGCAGTTGCTATGTGCTATAAATTAGCTACTAAAGGAGATGCTGTTTTATTATCTCCAGCGTGTGCTAGTTTTGATTTATTTCAAAACTACGAAGATAGAGGTGTTCAATTTAAAGCAGCTGTAAGAGGTTTATAAAATGAAGGAAGCTGCACTAGGTCAAAAAACGTTTTCTATTAATAGAGAAACAGATCATAGTTTTGAATTTGTTGCCAACATTAATGAAGTCACCTTCATTAATGATTCAAAAGCAACCAATGCAAGATTAGCTGTGGAAAGTATTAATTCTGTGGACGCAGAAATAGTATTGATATTAGGTGGAGATGATTTAAAAACCGATTACTCTTGGTTCACTAATATCAATTACTATAATATTAAAACGGTGATTTATTTTGGCAGACGTTTCTCTGAAATAAAAAACATATTTAATAAACACGTGATGGTTATTGTACCCGATAATTTAGAAAGTGCTGTTGGAATTTCGAAAGCAAAAGCGATTAAAAACCAAGCGGTTTTATTTTCGCCAGCTTGCCCAAGTTTCGACCCATTTGATAATTATAAAAACAGAGGCAACAAATTTAAAGAGTTAGTATTAAAAGGATAAAAGATAAATGACTAAGGATTAAAGAAATCCTATATCATTTGTCATTCATCTTTAATCAATAACACCTAGTAAATAATGAAACAATTCGCATACTTAAAAGGAGATAGAGTTATCTGGGCTATAGTGTTCTTACTATGCCTACTATCTATTTTGGTAGTATACAGTTCGGTTGTAACGTTGGCAAATAAATTTAAGCAAGGAAACGCGGAAGTGTTTTTAATCAAACATGCTTTTCTAATTATTTGTGGAATCATAATCATGTACTTCATACATAAATTAAAATATACGTTGTTTTCGAGGGTTGCTCAAATAGGTGTATTCGTGGTAGTGCCATTATTGTTATTTACATTGATGAAAGGAGTAAGTGCAGGAGAAGCTAGCAGATGGATTGAAATTCCGGGGTTAGGGTTATCATTTCAATCATCAGATTTAGCCAAAATTATATTATTAATTTTTGTAGCTCGCACACTTACTATTCGTCAAGGTCAATTAGACGATTTTAAATCAGTCATTAAATACTTATTAGTGCCAGTCGGAATTATCTGTGCGTTAATTTTACCGGCCAATTTTTCTACTGCAGCTTTATTATTCATGAATTGTCTATTCATAATGTTTGTAGGAAGAGTAAAAGCAAAATTTATATTATATATATTAGGGTGCTGTATAGGTTTTGCATTATTATTGGGCATTATCATATACCAATTTCCTGATTTAATAAAACGTGGGGCAACATGGAAAGCTCGTATTGAAAACTTTAGTAAAGGCGATGCAAGCAGTAATTACCAAAGTGAACAAGCAAAAATTGCCATTGCAACTGGTGGCATAATTGGGAAAGGTCCTGGTAACAGCACACAACGTGCCTTTTTACCACAAGCACATAACGATTTTATTTATGCTATTATTATTGAAGAGTATGGTTTATTCACAGGCTTTGCTATGCTCTTCTTATACATGATTTTATTATTTCGAGGCATCAGAATATTACGTGATTCAGAAAAAACCTTTGGCGGATTAATGGCCGTTGGTTTAAGTTTTAGCTTGGTATTTCAAGCATTAATTAATATGGCAGTTGCTGTGAATTTATTTCCAGTAACAGGTCAACCATTACCATTAGTAAGTATGGGAGGAACCTCTATTTGGTTTACCTGTATTGCTATCGGCATTATTTTAAGCGTGAGTAGAGCAAACGAGGATACTACTAATAAAGAACAAGAAGTGATTACTGAATAAATGAAACCACTAAAAGTTATATTAAGCGGCGGCGGCACTGGAGGGCATATTTTTCCAGCAGTTGCAATTGCTAACGAAATAAAAAAGTTAGTGCCTCATGCGGAGATTTTATTTGTAGGTGCTCTTGGTAAAATGGAAATGGAAAAAGTTCCTGCGGCTGGTTACAAAATTATTGGTGTTCCTATTGCGGGTCTGCAACGTAAATTCAAATTATCTAATTTAAAATTACCATTCCTTATTATACAGTCTTTATTGAAGACACGCAAAATAGTTAACGAATTTAAACCCGATGTGGTGGTTGGAACTGGCGGCTATGCTTCTGGGCCATTATTAAAAGCTGCTACTAATAAAGGCATTCCAGCATTATTACAAGAACAAAATTCCTACGCAGGAATTACTAATAAAATACTATCGAAGAAAGCAAGTAAGATTTGTGTAGCCTACGAAGGCATGGAACAATTCTTCCCGAAAGAAAAAATTATTTTAACGGGTAACCCTGTTCGGCAAGATATTACTAACATAGCTGCTAAACGCGACGAAGCCTTTGAATTTTTTAAATTAGATAAAAATAGAAAAACGATTTTAGTGGTTGGTGGAAGCCTTGGTGCTAAGGGCATTAACGAAGCCATGAGTGAGGGATTACAACAATTAGCTGATAGCAATATTCAGTTAATATGGCAAACGGGTAAAACCTATTTTGAAATAGCCAAGCAACAAACCGTTGCATTCGAATCCAAAAATATTAGAGCGGTTGATTTTATTACACGCATGGATTTGGCTTATGCCTTTGCTGACGTGGTTATTTCGCGTGCTGGTGCTGGCGCTATTTCCGAATTATGCATCGTGCAAAAACCAAGCATTTTAGTTCCATTATTAACTGCCGCAGAAGATCATCAAACTAAAAACGCGATGTCGTTAGTGAACAAAAAAGCAGCCATTTTAGTGAGAGACGATCAAGCTAAAGCCAACTTAATAAAAGAAGCGATTGCTTTAGTAAACAATAGCAGCTTGCAACAAGTGATCAGTAAAAATTGCGCATTACTTGCTATGCCAAATTCTACAAATATTATTGCCAACGAAGTTTTAAAATTAGCCCACTACAGCCTTTAGTCATAAATGAACATACTTGATTACAAATTATATTATTTCATTGGTGCTGGTGGCATTGGCATGAGTGCTTTAGTTCGCTACTTTAACCATTATGGTAAAACAGTTTATGGTTACGATAAAACTGAAACAGATTTAACGAGGAAATTACAAGACGAAGGTGCTCAATTACATTTTGATGAAGATAAAGCATTAGTCAAAAAATTATTTTCACTCTATCATAAAGAAGATATTTTAGTGATTTACACGCCTGCTGTTCCAAAAGATCATGCAGAGTTTGTTTATCTTCAAAACGAAGGTTACAATTTACAAAAGCGTGCTTGGGTATTAGGCGAAATCACTAAACAATTTCGCACCATCGCCATTGCGGGTACTCATGGCAAAACTACTACTACAACGCTTACTACTCACATTTTAAAAACAGCTGGCATTAATTGTTTTGCCTTTTTAGGGGGCATTTCTCAAAATTATAAAACCAATTTATTGTTGGGCGATACTAACGATAAGGACGCTTACGTAGTTGTTGAGGCAGATGAATACGATCGTTCTTTTTTGACTCTTCATCCCTATATTACAGTCATAACAAGTGTTGACGCGGACCATCTGGACATTTATGGCGACTTAAATACCATGCATCAAACCTATACTCAATTTGCTTCTCAGGTTCAAAAAGAGGGCTTTTTGATTGTTAAAAAAAATGTTGATAACGATTTGAGACTCAAGGATAAAAGACTTGTCTACTCATTAAATTTAGATACTGAATACTCTGCGAATTCTATTGAAATTATTGATGGCGAATTTTGTTACAACATCAATAGTCCCATAGAGCCTGTAAGTCAGGTAGCCATTGGGCTACCGGGTTTACATAATGTAGAAAATTCAATCGCGGCAGTAGCAGTTGCGCAACAATTAGGTATTAAGGGCGATGTGATAAACAAAGCCTTACGTTCTTTTAAAGGAGTGAAACGAAGATTTGATTACCGAATAAAATCAAAGTCTATTGTGTACATTGATGATTATGCCCATCATCCGGAAGAATTGAGAGCAGCCATTACAGCCGCTAAACAATTATATCCTGATAAAAAAGTAACGGGTATTTTTCAACCGCATTTGTTTACACGTACACGTGATTTTGCCGATGGTTTTGCAGAGAGTTTAGATTTGTTGGATGTATGTGTGTTATTAGAAATCTACCCTGCTAGAGAAAAACCAATCGAAGGAATCAATTCGCAGATGTTGTTAGATAAAATGAAAAGCAAAGAAAAGTTTTTAGTAAAAAAAGAAAACGTGCTTGAATTTTTAAAAACACATTCACCACAAGTACTGATGACATTGGGAGCAGGAGATATAGACAGTTTGATTGAACCGATTGAGAAGATGTTGAATGAAACAACAAAATGAAAAAAATAAATTTTAGAAAAATATTAATCATCGTTCTTTGGATTATTGGATTATCAGGCCTACTGGCGTCATTAGCCTTTGCCACTAGCAAAGAAAAAAACGTAGTAGCCGAAAATTTATTGGTATCAGTTAATAATACAGAAGTTAACACCTTTATTGATGAAGAAGATGTAAAAGAGTTTTTCAAAGAAAGAAACGACTCAATTTTAAACACTTCTTTAAAAAATATTGATGTAAACGGTTTAGAGAAAGCCTTGAATTCTCATCCCGCTGTAGAAAACTCTGATATAGCAGTAGATGTAAATGGAGATGTAACCATGAATGTAACACAACGCACACCATTAGTTCGAGTAATGAACATGGATGGTGAAAGTTATTATATTGATACGAAATCTAAACTCATGCCCTTAAGCGATAAATTCACCGCCCGTGTGATTATTGCAACAGGATTCATTGTTGAACCATATGGAACTCGTTACCAAGTTTCTGTAGCTGCCATTTCGAAAAACGAAAAATTTGCAGCTATTAGTGTGTTAGATGATATTTATAACATCTCCACTTATATTGCTAAGGATTCGGTTTTAGCAAGCCTGATACATCAAATAAATGTAACACCTGATAAGGAATTAGAGTTATACCCTTCAATTGGTAATCATAAAATTGTGTTTGGAGATGCGAAAGATTTTGAAGAGAAGTTTGAAAAACTAAAAACATTTTATACCGAAGGATTAAACAAAACAGATGGCTGGAATAAATATTCAACTATCAATATAAAATATAAAAACCAAGTGGTTTGCACTAAAAAATAAGTTTATGGACAATAAACCAACACAAAAACAAATGCCAGCAAATGCAGAACTAGTAGTAGGTCTTGACATTGGAACAACTAAAATTGCCGCAATCGTTGGTTACAAAAACGAAAACGGTAAAGTAGAGATTTTAAGTATTGGTAAATCCGAATCACTAGGTGTGCACCGTGGTGTGGTTGCTAATATTGAGCAAACCATTGAGTCTATTAAAGCTGCCATTAAAATTGCCGGTGATAAAGCAAATATTGATATTGAAGAAGTAATTGTAGGTATTGCAGGGCAGCATATTAAAAGTATGCAACACCGAGGTATGGTTACTCGTAAATCATTAGAAGAAGAAGTTTCTCAAAATGACGTTGATGAATTAATAGATAACATGCACAGGTTAATTATGCCTGCAGGAGAAGAAATTATTCATGTAATTCCTCAAGAATATATTATTGATAACGAAACAGGTATTCGTAACCCAATAGGACATTCTGGCATGCGTTTGGAAGGTAATTTTCATATCATTACAGGACACGTTTCGGCAGTAAAAAATATTTTTAAATGTGTTGATAGAGCAAAATTAATCACTGTTGATTTACACTTAGAGCCATTAGCAAGTGCTGATGCCGTTTTGAGTGATGAAGAAAAAGAAGCTGGTGTTGTATTAGTTGATATTGGCGGTGGAACAACCGATGTAGCAATTTTTTATGATGGTATTATTCGTCATACAGCTGTTATTCCTTTTGGAGGAAATATTATTACAGATGATATTAAAGAAGGTTGTGGTATAATTAAAACGCAAGCAGAACAATTAAAAATGCGTTTTGGTTCAGCATTAGCTCAAGAAAATCAAATGAATGAAGTGATTTCGATTCCTGGTTTAAGAGGTCGTCCACATAAAGAAATTTCAGTAAATACATTAGCGCAAATAATTCAAGCGCGTATGGAAGAAATTTTAGAGTTCGTGTTATTTGAAATAAAATCTTCGGGCTTCGAACGCAAATTAGCGGGTGGCATCGTTGTAACAGGTGGTGGTTCTCAATTAAAACACTTACCTCAATTAGTGATGTTAACTACTGGTATGGATTGCCGTATTGGAACTCCAAACGAACACTTAGCGGGCGCTGATGATGAATTAAAAAATCCGATGTATGCAACTGGCGTGGGCTTAGTAATGAAAGGTATTGAAAAATACGAACGCGATGCAAAACGTGGCAACAATGCATCTAAAGCAATTGAAGAATCAGTAATAAATACGGAAGCAACAAAACAAAAACCAGAGAAAAAAGTAACTGGTCACTCCAAACAAAAAGTAGGAAACTTCTTCGATTCATTGATTAGCAAAGCTAAGGACTGGATGAGTGATGATGTGGATTAGGCTAATTTTTAGTTATAAGTGTTTAGTTTTCAATATGATTAAACATTCATAAACTAGATAATAAAAAGAATAAAAATTAAGGAATAAAAAATTAAAGACAAAGAACTAAAAATTTAAAACTACATAACCATGATGCAATTTGAATTACCTCAAGAAGAAAGCTCAATTATAAAAGTAATTGGAGTTGGCGGTGGCGGAAGCAACGCCGTAAATCACATGTTCCGTTTAGGAATTAAGGGTGTGGATTTCATAGTTTGTAATACTGATAAACAAGCATTAGGAAAAAGTCCTGTGCCTCATAAAATACAATTAGGAAATTCATTAACAAGAGGATTAGGTGCTGGTGCAAAACCAGAAGTTGGTCGCGATTCGGCTTTAGAAAGCATCGAAGAAATAAAAGCAATACTAAAAGATAATACCGAAATGGTGTTTATCACAGCTGGTTTAGGCGGTGGTACTGGCACTGGTGCCGCTCCCGTAATTGCATCTATTGCAAAAGAATTAGGTATCTTAACGGTTGGAATTGTTACAATCCCTTTCTCTTTTGAAGGAAAAAAACGCAGAGAGCAGGCCGAAAAAGGTGAGCAAGAAATGAAAAAATATGTGGATACATTAATCGTAATTGGTAACGACAAATTACGCGACATTTACGGAAGCTTAAAAATGACTGAAGCATTTGCTCATGCAGATAATGTACTAACAGGTGCTGCAAAATCAATTGCAGAAATCATTAGTTTGCACATGCACGTTAATGTAGATTTTAATGATGTTAAAACGGTTATGCAAGATAGCGGAGTAGCCATTATGGGTTCTGCTATTGCAAGCGGCGAAAAACGTGCCATACGTGCCGTTGAAGCCGCATTAGTTTCTCCTTTATTAAATGATAATGATATTTCAGGTGCTCGCCACGTATTACTAAATATTATGAGCGGAAGCGATGATATTGAAATGGATGAGTTTGGTGAAATTACTGACTTCATTCAAGAAGCAGCAGGTGGTTCTGCTGAATTAATTACAGGGTACGGAACTGACCCTTCTTTAGGAGATAACGTATCAGTTACAATTATTGCAACTGGCTTTAACAGCAAAATGAATTCAGGTTACGAAGCGCCCACTTTCCAAGAGCGCAAAATTGTGAAATTAGACGAACCAATTGTTGCTATAGTTGAGCCAGTGCAAACGACTATTATTGATGAAATTCAAACGAACGAACCGTTTGTGTTTGTGAAAGAAGAAACGGTTGAAACACCAATCATCAATAAAGTTGAAGAAACTACTGCTCCAATTGTAACCGAATTAAAAGAAGACACTTCGACAAACTCAGTGGACGAGAAACCATTGTTTAAAGTATACTCTTTAGATGAGCCAGTTAACGAAACGCCTAAGCAAGAATTTGTGATTAATGATATTTCATCTGAGGAAGAAGAAACGCCAAGTTACGAAAGCAATAGCCGCGAAGAGCAAATTCGTTTGGCACAAGAGCGTATTAAAAAATTAAAAGAGTTAACCTTGAAAATGAAAACGCCAGAAGGTTTAAACGACTTAGAAAAAACATCTGCTTGGCAACGCAAACAAGTGAACTTAGATGCTAATAGCCCAACACCATCGACTGATTCACAAGTATCTCGTTACACATTAGGTGAGAACAATGAGATTAGACCAAATAACTCGTTTTTACATGATAACGTAGATTAATCGTTTACAATAATTAAAAAGAAACCCTCGCATAAATGTGGGGGTTTTTTGTTTTTAGAAATTAACACTATTTCTTAACTTATTTTCACATTGACAAAAAAACAAAACACCTATCAAGCTATATGAGTTCCTGATAGGTGTAATGTATTCTAAACTAAACAAAACATAAGAATTGGTTTTAACTTGTTCTTATTTTTATGTAAAGGTGAGGAAACAAAACAAATAAATGCTTACAAAAAAATACTGAAGAGTTACATCATTCACACTATTTGAATCGCGATTGCGAGGAGCTTTTTCAGCGACGAAGCTATCTCATGAACAGTATCTAAAAACTAAATTTGAGATTGCTTTGCTACGTTCGCTATGACGAAGTACTCAAAAAGTTGCCATCAACAATTAATAGCTTTACGCCATTAGCCGAAACAGAACGCTGCGAACTCATTTCGTCTGATACAACATAAGTCATGCCTTTAGTTAATTTGGTTTTTTCGCCTGTTTCCAGTTCGGTAACAAAATCGCCTTCTAAGCAATGTACAATATGTCCTTTTTGACACCAATGGTCGGCTAAATAACCTGTACTGTATTCTACTACTCTAATTCTTAACCCATCAAATTGTATAGTTTGCCAAATAGCTGTTCCTGATATTCCTGGATATTCAACTTTTTCAATACCTGTCCAATCGATAGTGTTAAATAATATAAGACTCATAGTTTTAATAATAGTAATGTATATCTAATGTAATACATTTAAAATTAAATACTGCCACAAAAAAAGTCCTAACTAAATTTTAGTTAGGACTATAAATTAAAATATTCAATAAATTATTATTTAGCAGCAGCGTAAAGCTCGCTCACTTTTGTCCAATTGATGACATTAAAAAATGCAGCCATATAATCAGGGCGACGGTTTTGATAATTCAAGTAGTAAGCATGTTCCCAAACATCCATTCCTAAAATTGGAGTGCCTTTGCAATCTGCAACATCCATTAAAGGATTATCTTGATTTGGTGTAGAGCAAACACATAATTTGCCTTCTTTAACACATAACCAAGCCCAACCTGATCCAAAACGAGTTGCACCAGCAGCAGTAAAGTCAGTTTTAAATTTCTCAAAACCACCTAAGTCTGTTTCAATCGCTTTAGCTAAATCACCAGTTGGCATGCCACCAGCGTTTGGTGCCATTACTTGCCAAAATAAAGAGTGGTTATAGTGACCGCCACCATTATTACGAACTGCCATTGGGAATTTTGAAATGTTTTTGCAAATATCTTCAATGCTCATTTTTTCAGCATCTGTTCCTGCAATTGCATTGTTTAAGTTAGTTACATAAGCTTGATGGTGTTTGCTATGGTGAATTTCCATAGTTTTTGCATCAATGTGTGGTTCTAATGCTGTGTAAGCATAATCTAATTTTGGTAATTCAAATGCCATTGTATTTAAGTTTTAGGGTTTATATTTGTTTTAATTGTGTGATTGTTTGTGTTGGGTTTGCACTTCCAAAAACGGTGTTACCTGCTACCAAAACGTCGGCTCCTGCTGCTAATAATTTATTATAGTTATTCAAATCAACTCCTCCATCAATTTCGATTAGGGCTTTAGATTTTTTTTCGGTAATTAGTTTTTTAAGTGCCGTAACTTTGGTGTAAGTGTTTTCAATAAATTTTTGTCCGCCAAATCCTGGATTTACGCTCATCACGCATACTAAATCAATATCAGCAATAATGTCTTCCAATAAATGAATAGACGTGTGAGGATTCAAAGCAACTCCTGCTTTCATACCAAGTGCTTTAATATTTTGAATAGAACGATGCAGATGTGTACAAGCTTCAATATGAACAGTTAAAACATCAGCACCTGCATCTTTAAATAATTGTGTATAACGATCAGGATCTTCAATCATTAAATGCACATCTAAAGGTTTTTTTGCGTGTTTCTGTATAGCTTTTAAAACTGGGAATCCAAATGAAATATTTGGAACAAAAGCGCCATCCATAATATCAATATGAAACCAATCGGCATCCGAATGATTAATCAATTCGATATCACGTTGTAAATTTCCAAAATCGGCAGATAAAACAGAAGGTGCTACTAAATGTGACATATTATAATTTATAAGCCCAAAATTATAAATTATAAAATTCTAAAAGGCATTTTGTTTTTAACAAAAACTCAAAAAATAGGAACACGGATTAAGCGGATAAAAAAGATATTTACAGATTTTTATGCTTTGCCAATCTTTTCTATCTGTGTAAATCAGCCAAATCCGTTGTATCCGCTTTCCCCTTTACTAAATCGTAAAAATAGGGACACGGATTTAACGGATTAATGCTGATTTTTAGTATTACATATATTAATTTTAATCCTTGCAAATTAGCCAAATCCGTTGCATCCGCGTTCCTATTATAAAAAAATGCACATAAAAAAAGGAGGCCAAACACAAGCCTCCTAATTTTTATCCCGATTGAGCTATCGGGACTCACTAAACATAAACAACTATCCTAGATAGCCCATTAAAAACTTGCTTCTAGAAGCATGTTTTAATCGGCGTACTGCTTTTTCTTTAATTTGTCGAACGCGTTCTCTCGTTAATTCAAACTTTTCTCCAATTTCTTCTAACGAATGAGAATGGCCACCACTTAATCCATAATATAATCTTACTACATCTGCCTCTCTTGATGTTAAAGCAGTTAAAGCTCTGTTAATTTCGCTACGTAAACTTTCAATAATTAAATCATTATCTGGCGATGCCTCATGCTTATTTTCCAACAATTCATACATACTTCCACCATCTTCTGAAGTTCCTAAAGGTGCATCCATACTCATGTGACGACCTTGATTTCGCATAATATCGCGAATATCAGCAGGCATAATATCTAAAATCTCAGAAATTTCTTCTGCAATGGGCTCACGCTCCAATTGCTGCTCTAACTTAGCAAAGGTTTTATTTATTTTATTGATAGCACCAATTTTATTTAAAGGCAATCTCACAATTCGAGATTGTTCGGCTAATGCTTGTAAAATACTCTGACGAATCCACCAAACGGCGTAAGAAATAAACTTAAATCCTCGAGTTTCATCAAAACGTTGAGCTGCTTTAATCAATCCCATATTACCTTCATTTATCAAATCGGGTAAACTTAATCCCTGGTTTTGATACTGTTTAGAAACAGACACCACAAAACGTAAATTAGCTTTTACTAATTTATCAAGCGCACGTTGGTCGCCATTTTTAATTTTTTGAGCTAAGACCACTTCTTCATCAGCTGTGATTAATTCTACACGTCCAATGTCTTGTAAATACATATCCAACGAAGCTGTTTCGCGATTAGTAATTTGTTTGGTGATTTTTAGCTGTCTCATGGCTCAAAATTTAAAGATTATACTAAAAAGGGTTTAAAACACTAGTAAATAGCCCAACTGAATGTTTCTATGTTGTATTACGATATAAAAACAATTAAGTTACACCGTTTTGAGTGAATGGGCAGTTTAAATGATTGAATGATTCATCTGGTTTAGGGGCATTTTTTCTAATCCGCCAGCTGGCAGATTAATTGTTGAAAAATGGATACCCATTTTGGGTAATTTATATATTTCTACAGATTTAAATTTCCGATATTTAACGAAGATATGTTACAGCACTTACGAATACAGAATTTTGCCTTAATTGAAGAAACTGAAGTTCATTTGAATAATGGATTAACTGTTATAACTGGAGAAACCGGTGCTGGAAAATCCATTTTATTGGGGGCATTAGGTTTAACTTTAGGAAGCAGAGCTGATGTGAGTTCGTTGCACGACAAAACCAAAAAATGCATCATCGAAGCCCAGTTTAATATTAAGGAATATAGTTTAATGTCTTTTTTTGAAAGCAATGAATTAGATTTTGAGGAAGTAACAACCATCCGAAGAGAAATTACTCCCGAAGGAAAATCTAGAGCATTTATAAATGATACACCAACAACCTTAAGTGTATTAAAAGAATTGGGTGAGAAATTGATTGATATTCATTCGCAACACGAAACCTTATTATTAAAAGAAACTAATTTTCAGTTTGAATTAGTAGATGCATTTGCACAAACAACCAATTTATTTTCTGATTACAAAAAGCAATTTAACACTTTACAAAAACTAAGAAAGCAATTAGAAGAGCTTACTGCTCAAGAAATACAAGCAAAAAAAGAATTAGATTATTTTCAGTTTCAATTTAATGAATTAGAAGAAGCTAATGTAAAAGTTGGTGAACAACAACAATTAGAAGAAGAAAGCGAAACCCTAGAAAATGCTGAATTCATAAAAGGTAGTTTAGTGAAATCATCTTTAGCTATTAATGGTGGTGATGAAAACATTGTTTCGGCATTAGCATTAGTAAAACAACAATTGCAATCCGTCTCAAAATTCGGGAAACAGTTTAACGAATTATTTGAGCGTATCAATTCTGTATCTATTGAATTAAAAGAACTATCCAAAGATATTGATGCTTGCGAGGAAGATGTGGTATACGACAATTCGCGCTTAGAAGAAGTAAATGCCCAGCTAGATAAATTAAATCGCTTATTAAAAAAACATGGCGTTAATAGTGGAGAAGAACTATTAACTATTAAAACGGATATTGAATCCAAGTTGCAACAGTTTTCATCTTTAGAAGTAGCGATTGAAAAAACACAAAAAGAAATTTTCGCATCTGAAAAACAATGTAAAGCTTTAGCCAAAGATTTATCTGATAAGCGACAAAAATCCACCGCTGGTATTGAGCAAAATATTAAAACCATGCTTACCAGCTTATCCATGGCTAATGCGCAATTTAAAATAGAATTTAAACCATTAGATGCATTAACCATTAACGGACAAGATGCTATTTCGTTTTTATTTACGGCTAACAAAGGTGCTGAATTTAAAGAATTACATAAAACAGCCTCAGGTGGAGAGCTTTCTCGTTTGATGTTATGTTTAAAAGCACTATTAGCAGAACGCACAGCATTACCAACTATTATTTTTGATGAAATAGACACAGGAGTAAGTGGTGATGTAGCCGACAAAATTGGAAACATTTTATTTGCCATGGGTAAAACTATGCAGGTGATTACGATCACCCATTTACCGCAAATGGCAAGTAAAGGTGGTAATCATTTATTTGTTTATAAATCAGATTCAAAAGATAAAACGACATCAAGTATTAAAGCATTAAATAAAGAAGAACGTATTGCAGAAATTGCGAAAATGTTAAGCACAGGTACTCCAACCGAAACTGCTTTAAAAAATGCCAAAGAGTTATTGAATGCTTAATTTAAAGCATAATTAGTATATTTGAACAAAAAATAAATACTATGGCTTACAACTTATTAAAAGGAAAACGCGGAATTATTACAGGTGCATTAGATGAAAATTCTATTGCTTGGAAAGTAGCACAAAAATGCCACGAAGAAGGCGCTACATTTACCTTGACAAATGCTCCAATCGCTATGCGTTTAGGAGAAATTAATAAATTATCCGAAGAAACTGGTGCTAAAATTATTCCAGCTGATGCAACCAATATGGAAGACATTACCAAATTATATACTGAATCTATGGATGTATTAGGTGGTAAAATTGACTTCGTATTACATTCTATTGGAATGAGTGTGAACATTCGTAAGAATATTCCATATACAGAATTGAATTACGATTTTTATCAAAAAGGAATTGATGTATCTGCTTTATCATTTCATAAAATGTTAGCGGCTGCTCATAAATTAGATGCATTAAACGAACATGCTTCTGTTGTAGCGTTATCTTATATTGGTGCTCAACGTACCTATCCATTTTATACAGATATGGCTGACATTAAAGCAATGTTAGAAAGTATTGCTCGTACATTTGGGTACCATTATGGTAAACAAAAGAAAGTACGTATCAATACCATTTCTCAATCACCAACTAAAACATCAGCTGGTAATGGAATTAAAGGTTTTTCTGATTTTTATGATTTTGCTGATTTGCAATCTCCATTAGGTAATGCAAGTGCTGACGATTGTGCTGCATTCACCGTAAGTATGTTTTCTGATTTAACGCGTATGGTTACTATGCAGAATTTATATCATGATGGCGGTTACAGCAACACGGGTATCAGTACTGAATTATTAGAGAAAATTCAAGGATAAAATAACACAGATATATAAATGCTCTTCAGCTTAAACTAAATGAAAACATACAGTTTAGATATTAATGCTGAAGAGCATTTTGATTTTGATATCTTTTCGATTACTTGTACCGAAAGCATTTACAGAGTGGTACACGAATTAAATCAAGCTTTAAATATTGATTTACAACTCAACGACTTATTAGATTTTACGCATAAAGAAGGCGAAGATTTTTATTTTCCCCTTTATGGTTTTATACACGACGAATTAAATATTGAATTTAATTTATTGCCTAATCAAACTTCTTTTCAACCCAAGAAAGAAGATGCACAACCAAAAGAATTAGATTTATTTGCAGGCGATATAGAACAAACTACGAAGCTATTGCCTGAATTAGAAAATTCAGATTATTTTTTAATTATTAAAGGCGACAACCGTTATTTACACAATCACACTATTTTTGAAGCCATTAAATTAAACCCTGCTTTTATTATTGTGCACGAAATTTTTGTGGAAGACTTAAAAGATAAAAAGGCAAAGGGTAATTTATTGTTTTAGTGATTTTATCAATCCAAACAAAGCCACGACACTCCAAGTGCCTTCTAAAATAATAAAAGGTAAAGAGTTAAGCAATACGCCTCCATAGCAAGCGAACGCACCTCCAACAATATTTAATATAAAATATAATTTACCGTCATCATATACGTACTTAAAGGTATTTAAGAAAAATGCCAAAAGAATCAATGAAACTCCTATTGTACTTACTATATCTGTATAGCTCATATTGAAATTTGATTAATTCCAATAGATTTTAAATGTTCCCAAAATAATGGGTAAGATTTTGAAACCACATTGGCGTCTTCAATAATTACCTCATCTAACAACACGCTTAATGTAGCAAAACTCATAGCCATACGGTGATCATTGTAGGCAGCAATAGAAACGTTTGAGTTGTTTAAACTCTTTGTTACTAGCCATTGAATAGAATTATCAGAAACAACTAATTCAATACCGAATTTCGCGAATTCATTTTTTAAAGCCATAATTCTATCGGTTTCTTTTACTTTTAAAGTTTGAAGTCCGGTAAATGTAAATGAAATTTGTAAACCAACACTTGTGCACACTACTGTTTGTGTTATATCTGGACATTCAATAAAACTGTACTCTAATTCCGATTTTAAAACTGTAGTAGATTTAGTAATAGTAATTTCGTTTTCTGAATAAGAGGTCGTTACTCCAAAATTTTTATAAATCTCCGCACAAACAGAATCGGCTTGCAAACTCTTTTGAAACAAACCATTAATAGGCAAGGATGTATTTAATTTTGATAGTGCCACGATACTATAATAATAAGAGGCAGCGCTCCAATCACTTTCCACCAAAAATTCTTTTTTAGTGTAAGTATAAGGAACAGGTTGAACGCATATTTCATGATCTTTCCAAATGACTGATGCTCCAAATTCTTTCATCAACTCAATCGTCATGTTCACATAAGGCTTAGAAACTAAATCACCAATAATGGTGAGTTCCAATCCATTAGTATAATAAGGAGCAACTAATAATAAAGCAGTAATAAACTGACTACTCACACTACCACTAATTTCTACATTGCCGCCACTTAATTGTTTTCCGCTAATCAATAATGGAGGATACCCTTCTTTATTTTTGTAGTTAATATCAGCGCCTAAGGTTTTTAAAACTTCTACTAAATCTTTTACAGGACGTTGTTGCAATCTATCAGAACCTGTTAATTCATAACTCCCATTTTTTAAAGACAAAAATGCTGTTAAAAACCGCATGTCTGTTCCTGCATGTCCAACATTAATAAGGTTTGAGTTTTTGTAATGCTCCAACGCCTCATTTAAATGCTTCGTATCATCTGAATCGGAACTATTCTTAATTTCAAAATCCAAACCTGATAAGGCTTTAATAATTAAGATACGATTACTAATGCTTTTAGAGCCAGGTAAATGAATGGTAGTATGATTTATACTTGAAGCCTTATGTAATTTTAAGTTCATAAACTAAATTTTAAAGCCAACGGTTAGCATAATAAAATGACTATTTGTAAACATACTACTTGGCGCAAAGGATTCATTAAAATAAAATGGTGATAAGCCATATCTAAATTGTATTTCGGCATATACTGCATTATGCATTAAGGTGGTATTTTTTTGAAAACCTGCACCAATATTAAAAAAAGAGCTGTTTACAGGATTAAAAGCAGGGCTTTTAAATTTTAATGGCTCTCGCTGATTAACTAATTCATTGCCGTTTTCGGTTACTTTCAAATTACTTTCAATCAACCATCTATAGCAATAGCCTGCAAAAATATAACTCGAAAAAATAGTATTCGTTTCTTTCTGAAAAGAGTGTTTTAATTGAATGGGGAAATCCACTTCATGAATAGTTAAACTATATTTATATCTTAATCTATCGGCAGTATATAATTGTAAACTATCGCTATAAAAATAATAAGAGTTAAAATTAAGAGCATGAAACATATACTCTGCTCCTATCATCAAAAAATCTTTATTGTTTCTATCTAAACGAATTTCTTCCTTTAAAGAAATATTAAAGGCCATTTTTGGTCGAGTATCTGCAGTATGGTTTTTATTAGTTTTATACAACCCAATAACTGGAGAAATACCAATACGAGTTTTAACTCTAGGATTTTTACGAGAATTACGTAGCCTTTTACCTCCGTCTTCTTGTGCCGAACCTACAAGAAAAGTGAAAGCAAATAAAATGGTAATCAAATATTTAACTAGGTAAATCAAGGTATAAATATACGAATCAAAAACAATTAAAATAGAACGCAGATATAGCTGATGTCTATGGTTATTTATGCTTTTTTGAAAAAATGTAAATTATACTATTTTATAGAGGGCGCTTTATACAAAGGCACTGTACTACATGGCTCACCATACATAATAGATTTTGCAAAAGGTCTTAGTCCTCGAACTAATTCAACATACGCATTTGTAGATACTGGCAAATTACTACAACCTTTAATCACCACGCGTTTATCTTGATAATCGGAATATGTAATTGAATGTAAAACCTCACTAAACAAAATTGCTTCTAAGGTTTCTAAATTTCCAAACACTATCTTTTTAGCAAAAGGTTCTAAGGCAATACTCACCAACATATAAGCCCAAGTTGGCACGACTGCATCAGTGGTACAAGTAATTGCTACCATCTTATCTTTGTAAGAAGACCAATCATGTTGCTTGATAAACTCTCTAAAATCTTTTTCTTTCAAAATTAATTCGTGAAATAACAAAGGCTTTATATCAAACAGCACGCGTTCTCCTTTTGGATAAAACTCTTCTAAATCAATGGTAATTAAACCACTATTAGCTACTTTATTTATGATTTCGTCTGACATGTTATTACATAAACCCCAACTCTAACTGAGCCACTTCACTCATCATATCTTTGGTCCAAGTTGGCTCAAAGGTTAAAGTTAAAACGGCTGATTTAATTCCTTGTACTAACTTTAATTTATTTTCTACTTCGGCAGGTAACGTTTCGGCAACCGGGCAATTTGGCGAAGTTAATGTCATGGTGATTTTTAATTCGCTTTCATCATTTAAATCTAATTCATAAATCAATCCCAGCTCCCAAATATCCACAGGTATTTCGGGGTCGTAACAGGTTTTGATCTCATCAATTACCCGTTGCATTAATTCTGTGTTCTTTGTAATTATTATGGCGCTCATGATTTAGAAAAATCTAAAATGAAATTAATTAAAATTTATAGTCTTTATAAGTTTTTGTAAACTCAGCATCATCAATCTTTGGATTTACTTGTAAAAAATGATAATCGTATTGTTCAAATAATCCTTTATCATCTAATATTTTTATACTGATTGGCAAAAAGTACAATTGATCAATATATAGTGTAACGTGCTTTGCGTAGGCGTTTGGTACTTTTAACTTTTGTCCTTTTTTTAATATGTCAAAATAATCATTCAATTTAGGATTCACTTCCAAAATCATATATTCACTAATATGCAATTTACGCGCAATGGAAGTAATACTTTCGTTATCACCAACGGTGTAGGTTTCGTAAGCAAAATCTTTATTATCAATAATAACTTTGTAGCATGGTCTGTTATTAATTCTTTCTTCTGCTGCTAAAGACACATAATCATCAAACTTATCCCCATATTTTAATGCAATGTATTCAATCACACTTCCAAAATAATCAACTCCCATTTCGTTTAAGGTGTGATGTTGATCTTGGCGCATTAAATAACCTAAAGGATCTAAACTTAAATTAACGTAAGGAAATGAATTTGGTTTCACATACGCTTTATTGTTGTTCCAACCAGTAACCCATAAAAGCTCAATTCCCTTTATATATAAATAAATTTTACGTGGCTTTCTGCTTAATTTAACAGAGGACTCATAATGATTGAATCCTTTTTTTCCACGTTCTACTATTTTTAAACTATACTTCAATCTTTCCAAATCTTGAATAGATTTAATCATTTTAAAAATAACCTCTTTGGAGGTTGGCGATGTTGTTTTTTGTGCAAAGGAAGCACTCGCAAAAAAGAAACACCAGCAAATGGATATATATATGAGAACACGAGTTTTAAACATGGGCTGCAAAGGTAAAATAATCTTTAATAATATTAAACCAATTTAAAACATATCTAAATAAATAACAGCCTGTTTAACAATAATTTAGCGTTTTTAAATAGATATTTAAATGGTCTACTTTATTAAAACAACAAATAAATTAAAATATTAAGAAGATGTGTGTAAAATGTTCATTTCTATTAACAATTCTTAATCGTTTGGTAATTAATAGATTAGTATAAAAGCCTTCTTTTTACTAAGTTTATAGGTAAATAGCTGTTAAAAAAACAGTAATTTCGAGATTCAATAATGCTACACTATACTCAAATAACTCATTTAATTGCTGAACTTTTGTTTAAGCATGATTGTGTTATTGTACCAAATTTTGGTGGTTTTGTAGCTAGAAACTACAATTCAAATTTTAGCAAAGGAAGTAATGTGCTTTACCCTCAATCAAAACACATTCTTTTCAATAAAAATCTAATTCATAATGATGGCTTATTGATTTCTGCATTCATGCAAAAAACCGATATGCCGCTTACCGATGCTACTAAACAAATTGAAGATTATAAAGATTATGTTCAATCTTTATTATCAGTCAAAAAACGTTTTGAGCTTGATAATATTGGCTTACTATATATTGATACGGAAAACAGCTTACGTTTTGAAGCGAAAACAGATGTTAACTTTTTGTTAGAGTCTTTTGGTTTTGAACCTGTAATTGCTAATGAGTTAGTAATTGAACCTGAAAAACAAATTAGTGTTAAACAGTTTGAAGACAGGAAAATTGTAGTTGAAACAATTATTTCAAAGAAAAGATCGTATGCTAAAATAGCAACCTTAGCTATTGGAATACCAGTAACCTTAGCATTTTTGTTATTTGCGGCTTATTCAAAACCAATGAAACCTTTATTGGAATCATCTTTTAATCCGTTTTATACTCCAGAAAAAACATATACGCCCAATACATTAAAAACTAATAAAGCAATTTTTATTCCTTCAGTACAAAAACCATCCTTGTTAGTTGACGCTAATGGCTTTGCTACTTTTAAATTATCCGAATCGGGTAATGTGTTAGTTGCAAGTGTTAATGATAGTGTTGCTAAAACAGACAAAACAACAGTTATTAAACCGTTATATGTTTCAACTAATAAACGCTCTTTTGATGGAAAATATCAAGTAGTAGTTGGTTGTTTTGGTGTAGAAGAAAATGCAGAAAAATTAGTAAAAGAACTTGAACATAAAAATGTAAGCGCTGGTATTAGCGGCGTTAATAGTAGAGGCTTGCACGTTGTAAGTTGCGGCGGTTTTAATTCGAAAGAAGAAGCTGCAAATTTGTTATTATCAGTGAAAACTGAATTCCCAAATGCTTGGGTAATGTCTAAATAATTCTCTTTTTTGTTATTATAAAGCCCTCTTTCTTTTCCTTGCCATTTTTAAAACCACGCATCACTACATTAATAGTCGTATCTGTTAGTATTTTATAAGTAACAATAGATGGATAATCTCTAAAGGGATTTTCAAATGTATAAGTTTGATTATCTTGTTTGGTTAATCTAAATTCCACATCCTTATTGTCATTCTGATTTTTGATATTAAAAAACATAAATAAACCTTCGTGAGTTTGCTGAAGTTTCATACGTTGCCTAAAAAGGGTATCTTCATTATCAACGTCCATGAAATAGCCTAGTCCGTAGTAAGTTGTGCTGTCCGATTTTTCCCAATTTTCATAATAATTACCATATTCTGATTTAAGCATATAGTTACCTATAATTCAGTTTAACGAAGCACTTTTACCGATAGAATTATCCAAGGCAATTTTTTCTTCTGAACATGCAGCAAAAAAAACAACACAAATAAGACAATTAAATATAAATCTAAGCGTTTTCAACATATGAAATAGCCATGTTTGCTAAAACACAAACTCAAATGAAGATAAACTGGCTAAACCATATGACAACTAAAAAACAATAATATCTACATATGAAAGGTAGACTATCTACTACACATATTCAAGAAATAGTTATTAGTTTTTTTATATATTCGTACCGTTGAAAACCTTATTCATACTTGTATCCTTTATATTTTTTGGAGGAAGTTACTTTGCTCAAAAAGACACGGTGATTGTTATAAACAAAAAAGACACGACGGCATACGACAAAAAAAAAGAAATTGCCTTAGATGGCAAACGTTATAGAGTTTATAACAACTGGTTATCTGTTGGTGCTGGTGCAAATTACAATACTAGATGGCCTAAAGATGAAAAAAATATAGCTGTTGATTTCAGTTTTCATCTCAAAAAAAATTATTTTAGAGCTGGAGGTTTTTTAAGTGGTACTGATTTTACGGCTGCAAATAACTACAGTTTTCATTTAGGTTATGGATTAAGAAAAGAAGGAAATAAATACAATTTATCTGCCTTTGTAGGGCCATCATTATCGTATTTTAGAAGGCCGCTCAGCGATTCAAGCAACTATAACTTAGGTACGGTTTATAGCCAAGTGGGTGGCTATGCGGTTATTGAAGCTGTATATAAATTAAAATACGACGTGGGAATTGGCGGACAACTATTTTGCGACTACAATCAAGTTCAAATGATTTACGGCGCGAGAATTCTTCTTTATTTTTCGAGCGCTTATCGTGGCGTAAAATATGGTTACCATGATCCAACCAAAAAAAAATAATACCATAGATTTTATTATTATTGGACAAGGTATTGCAGGCTCTGTTTTATCCTTATCATTAATTAATAGTGGCTTTACGGTATTAGTCATAAACACTCCAAATTTATCAACTAGCTCAAAAATAGCCGCTGGCATTTGGAATCCAATTGTATTTAAACGCTTAACAAAAAGTTGGCTAGCCGATGACTTAGTTCCAGAGTTACAATCATTTTATGGATTTTGGGAAAACAAATTAAATACTACCCTCATCCACCAGCGCTCTATCATTAAAGCGTTTACAGAAGAACAAGAAAAAAATCTATGGATCAAAAAATCTATTGAGGGGAATTTATTTTTAGATATAAACACATATGAAGATTTAGCAATTGATGAAAACTATACGGTTAAATCCTATTCAAAAGTGTTACAAGCTGGAAATTTAGATGTTGCACACTTTATAGAGAGTACAAAAACCTACTTAGAAAACAAGCAAAGTTATAAAGAAGAAATTTTTGATTATCCTAAGTTGAAGGTTACTGAAAATGAAGTAACCTACAATTCTTTAAGTGCTAGCAACATTATTTTTTGCGACGGTCACTTAATCACTCAAAACCCCTATTTTAATTGGATACCTATGAAGCCTGCCAAAGGTGAGGTTTTAACAATACATTGCACAGCATTAAAATTAAAACAAGATATTTTTAATAAAGGTTTTTTTATTATGCCTTTAGGGCATGATTTATATAAAGTGGGCGCCACTTATGAATGGGAACAACTAAATGACATTCCCACTGAAAAAGGGAAAGAAGAATTACTGAAAAAACTAAATTCTGTTCTGACTTCGCCTTATCAAATCATATCTCATGATGCGGGCGTCAGACCTTCTGTCATTGATAGGCGACCAGTTGTTGGCCATCACCCCCAATATAAAAACGCATTTATATTTAATGGGTTTGGAACAAAAGCTGTGATGTTAGCACCCTATTTTGCAAAGCAATTAGTTAGTAATATTAAAAATAATTTTGCTATCAATTCAGAAGTAAATCCTGAAAGATTTGTAAAATAATCATTTTGCAAATCTTTATATTTTTAGTAAAACCCATAAAGATCTAATTTTTAAGAATAAATCATAGAAATTGTATCAAATTATATTTTTGTTTACCAATTAATTAATTAATTTGGATGCAGGATAACATGCTTGACAAAAAACATAAAATAAAAATAATAGGTCGCAGAGAATTTGTAGCTTTTCCTTTACTTAGAATCGACAAGGTAGAAGCAAAAATTGATACGGGCGCGTATACATGTGCCATTCATTGCAATGATATTGTTTTAAAAACCATCAACGAAAAACAGATTTTAACTTTTCGATTATTCAATAATACCATTTACCAAGTAGATGAATTTACGCGCAAAAAAATAAAAAATTCTTTTGGTGAAATGGAAGAGCGCTACATCATTAAGACCTTAATTTCGATTGGAAAAAAACGCATTAAAACAACCATTTCTTTAAGCGACAGAGGAAATATGCGTTACCCTGTGCTTATTGGGAGGCGATTACTTAAAGGAAAATTCATCATAGATGTGAATTTAATTTACACAAATGGCTTACATTTAAATACTTTATTAAAATAAAATATTAAAAACATTAAAAATGAAATATTCATCATACCTGCATACTTAAAACAAATGATTATGATGAATAAACCATTTGACAATTAAAAACAATAAAATCAACAAATGAAAATTGCTATTTTATCTCGAAACAAGAATCTTTACTCTACTAAACGTTTAATAGAAGCGGCAGAATTACGTGGACATGAAGTGTTATTATTAGATCACATGAAATGTGTATTGGTAATTGAACAGAGTCGTCCTCATATTTATTATAACGGAAAAGAAGTAACGGATGTCAACGCTGTAATTCCTCGTATTGGCGCAAGTGCAACATTTTATGGCTCTGCAGTTGTTCGTCAGTTTGAGATGATGAAAATTTTTACAGCAGTTGAATCTCAAGCTTTAGTTCGCTCAAGAGACAAATTACGCAGTTTACAAATATTAGCACGCGCTGGTATTGGTATGCCAAAATCTGCCTTTGCCAACGAGCCAAAAGATATTGAATCGGTGATTGCTAGCATTGGTGGCGCCCCTTGTGTGGTTAAATTATTAGAAGGCACACAAGGTATTGGTGTTATTTTAGCGGAAAATGATAAAGCCGCTAAATCAGTAATTGAAGCCTTTTTAAAACTAGATGCCAATATGTTGGTACAAGAATATATTAAAGAATCGAAAGGCGCTGATATACGTGTATTTGTAGTGGACGGACAAATTGTAGGCGCCATGAAACGCCAAGCAAAAGAAGGAGAATTTAGAAGTAATTTACATAGAGGGGGAACAGCCTCTTTAATTCAATTAACGGATGAAGAAAGAGCAACAGCTATAAAATCGGCTAAGAAATTAGGATTAGGAATTGCAGGTGTTGATTTATTACAAAGTGATAGAGGTCCATTAGTAATGGAAGTAAATTCATCGCCAGGTTTAGAGGGCATTGAAGGTGCAACAGGCATTGATATCGCAAGCAAAATTATAGAGTATGTTGAGCGTAACGAATTTAATATTCCTGGCCAATAATGGAAGATTTTATAATTAATTCACAAACCATTAAACCTGGTGAGTTTAAACAAATTGTATTAAATTCTTACGAACTTCATACCAAAACAAAAATAGAAATACCTGTTTTTGTTTCTCGAAGCAAAAAAAAGGGGCCTACCCTATTACTTTGCGCAGGTATGCATGGCGAAGAAACGAATGGCATTGAAATTATCAGAAAAATAATTACACGCGACGAAATAAAAAATTTGAATTGTGGAAACATCATTGCTATTCCTGTAATTAATAGTGTGTCCTTTTTATTTGGAAGTAGAGAATTACCCGATGGTAGAGATTTAAATCGCTGCTTTCCCGGCAATAAAAATGGCTCTTTTGGAAGTAGAATTGCTTACGATATTATGAAATACATCATTCCATTAATTGATTTTGGTGTTGATTTTCATACTGGTGGAGCAAAAATTAGTAACAGTCCGCAAATAAGATGCGTATTTGAATTTCCTGAAAACATTGCTTTAGCCGAAAGTTTTTCGGCGCCATTAATCATTGATAGTAAATACAGAGAAGGAACATTTAGAAAGGAAGCCGCTAAAAAAAACAAACCGATTTTAGTTTACGAAGGTGGAGAAAGTATGCGCTTTGATTACACAGCAATAAATGAAGGTGTAAACGGTTGTTTGCGTTTAATGAAAAGTTATCAAATGATTGATATAGATGTTCCTAATAACCATGCTGTAAAAATTACTAAAGATACTTGGATACGAGCCAATAGCAGTGGGCTATTTCACATGAATAAGTTAAATGGATCTTATGTATCAAAAAACGATTTATTGGGTGTTATTTGTAATCCTTTTGGCGATATCGAACACAAGGTTCTTTCAACAGCGGATGGATACATTGTAGGTATCAATAATCAACCAGTCGTTAATCAAGGGGATGCTTTGATTCATATTGGGATGGAAGGGTAATTTACTCCGCCACAACTTTATCTCTTAAACCATTGGCATCAATCCAATTTTCTAAAGCTAATTTAAATTCAGTGTTTTCGTTCATCATATCGGTGCGAAGGGTAATGGTTTTTTTATTATAGTTTACAAAATACATCAAGCCGTGGCGCGCTTCAATTTTTTGAATTTCTTTAGCGCTGGTCATGTCAATTTTATTAGTCGACAAAACCAACTGATCGTCTTCAAGAGCTACAAAACAAAGGTGTTTCATGTATCTCCAAGTCGTTACAACAATCTCTGTAAAAGCAATTAAAAAACACACAAAGGCCATGTACTTGATGATGCTACGTCCTGAATAAAACAACAAAACGCCAATACATATAAATGAAATTATTTTAATAATACGTTTCGCTAAAAAACCATCGGTGAAATAAATAAATTTCTTCGTTTCTTTTTTTATCTGAGATAATGCGTAAGCTTCGTAACAAGATGATAAGACATATAAGGTTCCAAATCCATAAAATAAATACCAAATTTCTTTAAAGCCAATGTGCTGTGTAAACATAAACACTAAACTGATGGTGATTAAAGTCAACAGAATACTATTTTTTAAAAGAATTGCGAAAAGAGATTTCATTAATTAAGTTTCTGGTTACAAGTTTAAAGCTTCATTTATTATTTATTCGTGACTGAGGCTCTATGTCACAATAATAAAAATTAAAACACATGCTTCTCTGCATGATAAGACGAACGTACTAACGCTCCGCTCTCTACATATCTAAATCCTTTTGATAAAGCAATTTCGCCCCATTTTTTAAATTCATCAGGATGCACATATCTAGCCACAGGTAAATGTTTTGGTGTTGGCTGCAAATATTGTCCAATGGTCATCACATCACAATGAACCGCCGTTAAATCATCAATTGTTTCTAAAACTTCTTCCTCTGTTTCACCCAAGCCAACCATTAAACCGCATTTTGTTCTAACTCCTGCTTCGTGTAGGCGTTTAAGCACTTCCATACTTCTGTCGTATTTGGCTTGAATGCGCACTTGTGGGGTTAATCGGCGAACGGTTTCAATATTATGCGAAACAATATCCGGTTTTACATCAATGATGCGTTGTAAATTTTCCCATTTGCCAGCAAAGTCTGGAATTAAACATTCAAACTTAGTTTCAGGACTAATTTCACGAATAGCTTTAATGGTTTCTGCCCAAATAATAGAACCACCGTCTTTTAAATCATCTCTATCAACAGATGTAATCACGCAGTGTTTTACTCCCATTAATTTTACAGAATTAGCAACGCGCTTTGGTTCATCCCAATCTGCTGGTTTTGGTTTACCAGTAGCCACCGCACAAAATCCGCAGGAGCGTGTGCAGATATTCCCTAAAATCATAAAAGTGGCAGTACCTGCGCCCCAGCACTCACCCATATTAGGGCAATTGCCACTTTCGCAAATAGTATGTAGTTTATGATCTGCTACTATTTTTCTTACTTTTAAATATTCTTCGCCAATAGGTAATTTTACTCTCAACCAATCTGGTTTACGAGGCTTTTCAAGAATTATATCTTTGTTGGAATTTTCCATTTTTAGAACCATTTTTTGCCAAACACAAATGCAACATATAATGTTACAATAAAATTTTCTGCTGGATTTTTTGCCATAATTGGCAAAGCCTTAGGGTAATAATCAAATATCACTCCTGTCTCAATTGCTTTTACTTTATTAGAAAAAGGAGCGTACTCAAAACTTAAATTAAATTTAGCATAAGCTCCAGGATATATTTTAATTTCTCCCAATCCATCAACTAAAGGTCCTCTCCCAGAAATACTATCAATCGTATAAACTTCAGGATCATATTTCACAGATTCCTGATATTTAGTTCCAGTACTATTCTCTCTAAATACCAAAATATAATTTGGTTTAGCAAAGGTTAAATTTCCACCCAAATAATATGAGGTTCTAATTTCAACCGATTTTCTATCAGAACGTTTAAAAATAGTTGTTTGATAACCTACCCCTACTCTAAATAATAATATGTTATTTAATTTTCCGTAAATAAATTTTTTAGAGTTATCTGAGTTATTTGAAATTTTAATTTCTTTTGGATGCTTCATATTAAGAGCCTGGACTTCGAACAAACGTTTTCTAGTTCCTGTAACATGCTTGGCTCTCATAAAATTTAAACCAAACCCTCTGCTATGAGCAAATATACCAAACGACATTTCATTACGGTATAATACATTAGGATCTTGTCCATTGGCAATAGCTTGACTAGTACTTTGTGAAAAGCACAAACTACTTATAAAAAGTAATAAAAAACTATAGTAAAAACGTTTTGCCATTGAGTAACAAAAATAGTTATAATTTTTGTTTAAATTAATGAATAAATAGGGCTTATTTACTGTAAATAATGCTAATTCTTTATAGTAAATTAAATGGTTTTGCCAAAAAAGTTATCTTTGAGTTTAAATTTAACATTATGATTACCAGTAAAGTAACTTATTTAGGAGAATTGAGAACAGAAGCCACTCATCTTCAATCCAATACTTCCATCTACACGGATGCCCCAAAAGATAACCACGGAAAGGGTGAAATGTTTTCGCCAACCGATTTAGTGGCAACAGCTTTAGCAAGCTGTATGATTTCTATTATGGGAATTGTAGCTATGAAGGATGGAATTACTTCAATTGAAGGAACAACTGCCGAAGTGACCAAAATAATGTATGCCGAACCGCGACGCATTGGCGAAATTCATATCACAATTACCTTCCCAAAAGGAAATTATACAGATAAAGAAAAGAAAATATACGAGCATGCTGCTTTTACTTGTCCCGTTGCCAAAAGTTTGCATCCTGATTTAAAACAAGTGATTGAGTTTATTTGGTAATGTTTAGTTTTTTAACGAAACGCCGATAACGTAGATGGTTATGATTTTATAAGAAAAAAAGCATAAAATGTATTTAATCAAAATCAAATCATAAATAAGCAGCGGTATCTGCGTTCTATGAATTAGCAGCTTCTAAAATATCCGCAGCAGAAATATCAGTATGCGAAGCGTTATAAACACAAACGCCATTTTTAATTAATAATACTTGAGGAGACGCGTGTTCAACCGAAAACACATGAGCAATTTCATTTGAAATATCACGGTGGTTAAGTAAATCTAAATAATAGGTGGGAATTTTTTCATTGTCAGTCCATCTAGATTCCAAGCGATTTAATGCCATTGAACTAATGGAACATCTGGTACTATGCTTAAAAATAAGAACAGTCAACCCATTGAGCGACTGTTCTTTAGAAAGATTTATAATATCTTGTAACTGACTAATATCGTTTAACTTATGCCAAAGCATAAAGATTAAACTGATTTTTTAGCAGAGATAGTTGTATTAGCTTTAGAGTAAGCTGGACATTTCTCGCGCGATTTGCATGAAGAGATTGTTACACAAAAAGCGAAAGAAAATGCTATTAATAAAGCTAATTTTTTCATAATTTTAATTTTTAAAAAAGTTTATACAGCAACAAATATATAGTAATTTCGCTAACAACAACAAAAAAAGACTGAGAAAAATCATTTTTTATTACACACAATTCATTAACAAGTCGCTAACAATCTAATGACTACAAATTTATTACATAATTCATGGTCAAAAATGCTCGAAATTGAATTTGATAAGTCATATATGAACACTTTAGATGCGTTTTTGGAAAAAGAACGAGCCGCGAACACTATTTACCCAAAAGAAACCGAGGTATTTAATGCATTTAACCTTACACCTTTTGAAAACACAAAGGTAATTATTTTAGGTCAAGATCCCTATCACGGGCCTAATCAGGCTCATGGTTTAAGCTTTTCTGTAAATTACGGAGTAAAAACACCACCATCCTTAGCTAATATTTATAAAGAACTAAAAACTGATATTAGTTTTAATGTTCCAAGCCATGGAAATTTAACAACTTGGGCAACACAAGGCGTATTACTATTAAATGCTACTTTAACAGTTAGGGCCGGAGAACCAGGAAGTCACCACAAAAAGGGTTGGGAAACATTTACAGACACAGTTATTAAACTCATTTCAGATAAAAAAAAACATTGTGTATTTTTGTTATGGGGAAATTTTGCTAAAAACAAAGCGCACTTAATCGATTTAGAAAAACATTTAGTATTAACAGCGGCTCATCCGTCTCCTTTAGCTGGCGGAGCTTTTTATGGCTCTAAGCACTTTTCTAAAACAAATGAATACTTGATTTCAAAACAATTAGAACCCATTAAATGGGCATTGCCAAACGATACATTATTTGATTGATAATGTGTTTAAATTTCATCAAATATTTTAACATTTTATAGATTAAGTTTGTATTAGTAAAACATTATTTATAGGTTTAAGAAAAATCTTTGTCCAATATAACGACGTCATGATTAGTATTCAAAAACAAATTCTTTTACTATCCGAATTTCACTTTAAAGAATTTTCTGATTATTTACTAAATACAAATGCTAATTTACCTTACAAATTAGTAACAACCATTCGTTATGCAAAAACACCTCATGAATCGGATGAATTATGTAAACAAACTTATGGGGACTCACAAGAAAAAACAAAAAAGAAATTTTTACAGTTAAAACATCATACTTTTAAATTAAGTGGTTTTTTAAGTAGAAATTATCCCAATTATTTAAAACACAATCTTCAAACAATTGAAGAATTGCTTAGTAAAGGAGAAAAACAAAAAGCAAATGATATTGCCGAATGGTTATCTGATGTTGCAGAAAAAATTGAAGATTACACAACGCTTATAGAAGTTACTAAGTTTTTTGCGCAACAATGTTTTATTACAGAGTCAAAAGATGCTAATAAATATCATAAAAAAGTAAAAGAATACATTGAATTAGAGCAAATCAAAAACTCTATCTATTTATACTTACGCGAAAATTTATTTTTTAAAGGAAAAGAAAATATATCGAAAGCTCAAGCTAATAAAGACCTAGAATTTTTTAATCAATACACATCCCATCCATCTAACTCTATCAACATTTTAGCGCGATTTGGAAAATACTATGAACTAAGTTTTTTAAGTCACACTGATTTTTTTAGAAAAGAAACGATTAAAGAATTAGATGATTTAGAACGTGACTTTTTAAATAGTGCGCATGTGTGCTTTCACTATTTGGAGGACATGTATTTCAAAATTTTGGGATTACGTTTGCAACTAGACGTAAACAATAACAATACTGAATCCATGCTACAGGAAGTTAAAAAAATGAACGGCATTAGTTCTTTTTTAAAATTTTGGAAAAGCTACATTAATATCCCAGAAATATTTTCGTTTTCGGCACAAGCAAGTCATTATTTGAGTTCGTATGCATTTATATTTAGAGCTGATTATCACAAAATTTTACCCTCAGATATAAAAGAAAACATACAGTTTCTTAAACAAAAACTAGAATCTGAGTTAGCTAAAAATATTTGGGATGATGGAGAATATATTATTAAACTGATCAACTTAAAATGCTTTTATTCAGCTATTTTACTAACAGGAGATACTGCTGATAAAAATAAATCCATTAAAATTTTAGAAGACACCTTGGTTTCATACCAACAAATACCGTTTCAGAAATTTTTAGATGGGATGTTTGTTGCTTTAATTATGGGTTACTTTAGTTTAGAGCAATACGATAAAGTAATTTCTACTTACAAACGCTACAAAAAAATCACTTCCGATCAAATTGTTGTTAAAGAAAATGATTTAACCATTGACTCCTATTATTTTACTTCTCAATACTTAACTAACCAGCGTAAACAATACACCGAAAAGTTAAAAGTAACTCTCGACAACTCAAATGACTTTGTTCATGTGAGGCTATTAATCGCTGAATTGATTAGTTATTATAAAATTCCTGTTAAACTTTAAATTGTGAGTGGAATATACATTCACATTCCGTTTTGTAAACAGGCCTGTCATTATTGTGACTTCCATTTTTCAACCTCGTTACAAAATAAAGGATTACTAGTAAATAGTATTCTTTCAGAAATTGATTTAAGAATAAACTACTTGCCTAATAAAAAAATTGAATCTATTTATTTTGGTGGCGGCACACCTAGCCTACTTTCAGAAAAAGAAACATTTTTAATTTTAGAAAAAATATACAAATTGTATAACGTTTCAAAGGATGTTGAAATCACTTTAGAATGCAACCCAGATGATTTAACAGATGAAAAGCTTAAAGAATTAAAACGTTTAGAAGTAAATAGATTAAGCATTGGTTTGCAAAGTTTTGATGAAGAAGAACTAATTTGGATGAACAGAGCGCACACTGCTAAAGAAAGCGAATCATCGGTAAAAAGAGCACAAGACAGAGGTTTTGAGAATATTACAATTGACTTAATTTATGGTTCTAAATTTTCGAATTTAGCAAACTGGAAAAAAACACTTAATAAAGCAATTGCGTTAGATGTGAAACATATTTCGAGTTACAATTTAACTATTGAAGAAAAAACAAAATTAGGTCACGACTTTAAACTCAAAAAAGAAATAGCTATTGATGATGAAAAAAGTTCGGAACTATTTTTAGAAATGATTAATCGCTTAGAGAAAAATAATTTTATCCATTACGAAATATCCAATTTTGGCAAGGAAGGTTTTTTTAGTTTGCACAACTCTAACTACTGGAAAGGCGAACACTATTTAGGCCTTGGTCCGTCGGCCCATTCATTTGATGGCACTTCCAGACAATGGAATGTATCGAACAACACTGTTTATATAAAACGTATTTCAGAAAAAAACGAAAGCTATTTTGAAAAAGAAATACTTACTGAGAAGGAACGTTTTAACGAATATATTTTAACGTCACTAAGAACCATTTGGGGAATTGACTTAAATTACCTCAGCGCAAATTTTAATACTGAATTTGTAAAACACTATTTAAATCAAATAGAAAAATACATCAAACAAGAAACTGTTGTTATAAACGATACAACTTACACTTTAACAGAAAAAGGAAAATTATTTGCCGACAAAATTGCTAGTGAATTGTTTGTGTAATAGAACACAGATGACGCTGATCTTTATGAGTTAAAATGATTTTTTCTCTGCGTTTATCTTTCTAATCCGAATTATCTGTGTTCTATAATTCTTTAGAAATGGAGCAATGATAGCATTGATTCATTAAGAATTTGCGTGATTTTTTAAATCAAGTGGCTAAGGAATTTTCACAAGTATAAACATTATCAAAATTTTATCATTTTTAATCTTAATAATCAGCGTTTTCTGCGTTCTATTTTTTTAAATGTATTACAGTTAACTAATCTTTAAAAATCATTCCTAATCTTAATAATCAGCGTTTTCTGCGTTCTATTATTTAAAACATATTACAGTTAACTAATCTTTAAAAATCATTTTTTAATCTTAATAATCAGCGTCATCTGCGTTCTATTATTTAAAACATATTACAGTTAACTAATCTTTAAAAATCATTCCTAATCTTAATAATCAGCGTTTTCTGCGTTCTATTATTTAAAACATATTACAGTTAACTAATATTCAATTTAAAGTTCACAAAACCATATTAATAATTTGCGACTTTAATTAATGATCACGCATCCATTTTTTAACCAAAAAAAAGTATATTTGATTAGCATTTAAAAATTAACATGACCTAACTTATTTTATTTAATATAAAACATTAGCGTTTGCTAACCATCCTGTCTTGTAAATCGACCAATTAAGAGGAAACAGGGAAGTTTAAGCATAACGCTCACGGTAAAGCGTGGGCGTTGCTTTACTTTGTTTCCGGGTTCTTGGTCGAACCTACAAGACGAGTAATTGCAACTGTCCCACGCTGATTTATTTAAACTAACCGCTACGCGGGGCAGAGTAGTATAAAAACAAATTATACTATGATTAAAAAAAGTGTACTCTTATCAGCTCTGGCTATAGCCGGATTTGCTGTAACAAGCTTAGCACAAACAGTTCCAAGTAATGTGCCTACAAATGGTTTAGTAGGTTGGTGGCCGTTTAATGGCAATGCTATTGACGAAAGTATTAATACAAATGATGGAACAGTTAATGGAGCAACACTAACTTCTGATAGATTTGGGAATACTGGGAAAGCATATAGTTTTGACGTTACTAATTGGTCTTGGGGTTCGGGAGGAGATTATATTTATATACCATTTACTTCATCATTTAATTCAAGTAATTTAACAGTTTCAGTATGGTTTTTAAAAGATTCTAACTACATAACAAATCAAAGTTTGCCAGCAATTATTAAAAGATTTGAAGGAGGATATAGCAATCCAAACGGCCAAAGTTGGGGTATTTTCATAAATAACAATGGTGATAGCTTAACAAGTTTCGTTCTTCCTCCAAATACAACTAATAGTTACACCACATTTATAGATTATAGTGGTCCAAAAGTACAATCAAATCAATGGCATAATGCGGCCTTTACATTCGACGGTAATGTAATGGTTACATATTATGATGGTCAATTTATTAGTTCAAGCCCATCAAATGGTATGTTGCTAAATGCTAATGGTAATTCAGGTATTTCTATAGGTATGTCAATTCAAGCAAATGGCCATTGGGATCCTTATAATGGCAAAATCGACGACATAGGCATTTGGAATCGTGCCTTAACGACAAGCGAAATTACTAGTTTGTATAATGGTAATTTATGTTTTCAAACTATTACAGTTACTGATACACTTTTAATTAATACCAATATTACAGGGTTTAACCCGGTAACTTACCAAAACACTATTAAAATTTGGCCAAACCCAACTAACGATCATATTACCATTGATAATGGCAACTTGGCTAATTTAACGGGGCATCAAATAAAAATTAGTAATGCCTTGGGGCAACAAGTATTTCAGTCTGCCATTACACAACAACAATTTTATGTGAATATGAGCACTTGGGGTGGCAATGGTATTTATTTTGTCAACCTCATCAATGCGCAGGGCGTTACCATCGAAACCCGAAAAATTATATTACAATAGTTTTTTAAGTTGTGAGATTGCTTCCTTCGTCGCAATGACGTTTCACTATAACGAAGCGTCATTGCGATGAGGAACGAAGAAGCAATCTCACATTTATTATGATATATAAATAACCACAAACTTTGCGGTCATGCTGATACCGATAGCTATCGGTATGATTCAGCATCTTTGTAACTAAATCAGAGTTGAGATTCCGAGTCAAGCTCGGAATGACGCAAATGATAAAATAATATTTTGAGATTGAAATTATATTGATTTGAGATTGCTTCCTTCGTCCCAATGACGTTTCACTATAAACGAAGCGCAACTAACGAAGTTAACTTTTATTTAAAAAAATCATTTTTAATCTTAATAATCAGCGTTTTCTGCGTTCTATTATCTAAAACATATTACAGTTAACTAAACTTTAAAAAAATCATTTTTAATCTTAATAATCCGCGTTTTCCGCGTTCTATTATTTCTCCATATTATTCAAGATATCAAATACCAAATCTTTTTCGTAACCTTTTGATAAAACATAATTCATTAACTTGTAGTTTAATTTAATGGGGTTCTTTTCTTTAATCAATTTGCGTTTACTATCAATTAATTTTTTTAAAGTAGCCATGTATTCCGTTTCATCAATTTGCTGCATGGCTTTTTTTAAACAGTAGTCGCCAACACGTTTTTGTTTTAACTCTTGCTTAATTTTAATTCGCCCCCATTTTTTAATAGTAAATTTTCCTCTTGCAAAAGTAGTTGCAAAGCGTTCTTCATTTAAAAAATTATCTTCAATTAATTTCACAATTATATTTTCCACAGCTTCGGGCCATAAACCCAATTCATATAATTTAGTACGAGCATCTTGCTGGCAGCGTTCCTGATAAGCACACCAACTCTGCATTTTCATTAATGCTAAGTGAGGATCTGTTATTTTAATTGCTGGTTTTTTTTCGAACACAAACAAAAATAGTGTTTTATAATTGGAATAGGAACACGGATTTAAATGATAAAACAGATTTTATTAACTCACGAAAGTAAAAATAAATTTATTTACATTTGAATACATTAAATTAAACAGTAATACGTATAAACTAATTTAAAAATTTCACAATTTAATCTGTGTAAATCTGATTAATCTGTCTGATCCGTGTTCCTATTGAAAAAAAAGCAAATGCTAAAACTACCTACCCAATTTATACAATCCGTTTCCTGCTGCACTGGTTTTGATGAGGAAGCATTTTTAGAGGCACATCAAAAACCATCACCAACTAGTATTCGCATCAATCCATTTAAAACAACAACACTTAATTTTAATTTGGATAGCCAAGTTCAATGGAGTGACAAAGGTTTTTACTTAAATGAGCGCCCCAATTTTACATACGATGTTTTATTTCAGTCTGGTTGTTATTACGTACAAGAGGCAGGATCGATGTTTATTGAACATGCCTTAAAATCGTGTATTGATTTTGATGCAACCTTATTAGCATTTGATGTGTGTGCATCGCCAGGCGGAAAAAGCACTTTACTGAATTCATTATTAAATAACGAAAGTGCATTAATAGCCAACGAAGTTGTTAAACAAAGAGCTGATGTATTAGCGCAAAACATAAGTAAATGGGGCACTAGCAATGTGGTAGTTACTAATAATGATCCAAGTTCATATTCGAAAATGGAAAATGTGTTTGATATTATTTTAGTTGATGCACCTTGCAGTGGCTCAGGCCTATTTAGAAAGCAACATGATGCCGTTGATGAATGGAGTTTGGATAATGTAAATTTATGTTGCCAACGACAAAAACGAATTTTATCGGATGTTATAGGAAGTTTAAAGCAAGGCGGAACTTTAGTATACTCAACCTGCTCCTACTCTCAGCAAGAAAATGAAGATATTGCCGATTGGCTGATGACTGAATTTGAGTTAACCTCCGTTGAAATACCAACACAAAAAACCTGGGGCATTGTAGAAACTCAAAGCGAAAAACATCAAGCATTTGGCTATCGCTTTTATCCAGATAAAACAAAATCTGAAGGATTTTTTTGTGCTGTATTTAAAAAACCAGGAGCACTAGATGATCACCGACAATACAGAAAATATAAAACAGAATCTTTTTCACCTATTAAACCAAAAGAAAAAGAATTATTTGCAAATTGGATTGATAATTTAAACCACCATGTTATTACAAAATTTAAAGATGATTACTTATTAACTAATCAAACTGTTTTAGATTTTATTAATAGATACCCTAAATTATATTTAAAAAAGGTAGGTACAACAATTGGCAGTTTAATAAAAGAAGACGTTATTCCGCATCATGATTTAGCTTTAAGTATTCATAAATCAAAGCAAATACAAACTATTGAATGCACACAGGAACAATCGATTCAGTTTTTAAAAAAAGAATTACAAATTATAGATGGCCAAAAAGGTTGGAACTTAATGACTTTTAATGGTTTTGGTTTTGGATGGATAAAACATTTAGGCAACCGACTAAATAATTATTTACCAAATGAATTTAGAATTTTAAAATAAATATGTCCCGCAAATCTCGCTGATATGCGCAGATTTTTTCTTAATTTTATATCTGCGGTTATCTGTGAAATCTGCGGGAAAACAATTTAAATAAAAAACAATGTTCGGGAAATTAGGAGACATGATGGGCAAGCTTCAAGAAATGAAGCAAAAAGCCGATGAAATTAAATTAAAATTAGATTCAACCATTATTAATGTTGAAGGAGCTGGCGGCGATATAAAAATTGCCATTTCAGGAAATCGAGAAATTAAATCCTTAACCATTGCTCCAGCTTTACAGCACGGAGATAAAGAAGAATTAGAAGACCAACTCGTTGTTACATTAAACAAAGCATTACTAAAAGCCAATGAGTTAAATGATAACGAAATGAAATCGGTAGCAAGCGGCATGTTACCTGGGATGTAGTAATATTCTTGAAAACAAAAAGATTTTATGGTATTAGAACCTATAACAAATCATTCGCCAAATTAGCAAGTTCACTACGCTCCCCTTTTTGTAAAGTAATATGAGCATATAACGACTGACCTTTTACTTTATCAATTAAATAACTTAAACCGTTACTTTGTGCATCTAAGTATGGTGTATCAATTTGATAAATATCTCCAGTGAAAATAATTTTTGTGTTTTCACCTGCACGCGTAATAATCGTTTTTACTTCATGCGGAGTTAAGTTTTGTGCCTCATCCACAATAAAAAACATATTACTTAAACTACGTCCACGAATAAATGCTAAAGGACAAATCACAATTTTTTCGTTCTCTATCATTTCGTTAATCGCCTTAAACTCTTTGTCTTTTTCAGAGAACTGACTCTTAATGTATTTTAAATTATCCCATAATGGTTCCATGTAGGGGTTTAATTTAGAAGTCACATCGCCTGGCAAGTAACCAATATCTTTATTACTTAATGGCACAATTGGACGAGCTAAATAAATTTGATGGTAATTACGACGCTGCTCTAAAGCACCAGCTAAAGACAATAGTGTTTTTCCAGTTCCTGCCACACCTTGTATACTCACTAAACGAATATCAGGATTCATAATTGCATCTAGAGCAAAAGATTGTTCGGCATTTTTCGGAATAATACCATAAGACGATGTTTTAGTAACACGTTTTAACGATTTTGAAGAATCTTCGTAACGAGCCAACACAGATGCGTTTCCGTTTTTCAATACATAGTAATGATTAGATTCTGGTGTTTCTTTTTTCAAAACATCCTTTGCTAAACAACTACCTTTTTCGTAAATCTGATTAATGATGGTTGGATTTACTTTATCTAAAAGAGTATTGCCAGTATATAATTCATCAACCGTTAAAATTTTACCAGTTGTATAATCTTCGGCATGTAAGTTTAAAGATTTAGCTTTGATACGAAGATTAATATCTTTAGTAACTAAAATTACTTTTCTATCAGGATTCGTATCTGCTGTATATAAAGCCGCATTTAAAATACGGTGATCTCCTTTACGTTCTTGAAAAATTTTCTCCGCATCTAACTTTGAAGAATTATGCATTTCAATTTTAAAATGGCCGTGAGATTTGCCGTTAATTGGTGTCCACTCCTGCAGAGAATTATTGCCCGACATATTATCTACATAACGTGTAAATTCTCTAGCAGCAAAATTTTTAGTGTCGTTTCCCTTTTTAAAATTATCTAATTCTTCTAAAACAGTAATCGGAATAACAACATCATGTTCTTGAAAATTTTTAATTGCTGTATGATCATAAATAATCACGGAAGTATCGAGAACAAATATCTTTTTTTCTGTACTTTTTGAAACTGCTTTCTTTGCCATAAAACTGAGATTTTGATTTACTATAAATCTATCTGTTTTAATAAATAAAAGCTAAAAAAACCATCAATAGAAATAAACACTAAATTGTTTATACCTAAACTCAATCTAAACGTTAATTTTTTGGGAGATTTATTGGAGAACTTGATTTATATGTTTTCATTCATTAAATTTAATCTAACTAAATACAATGCTTATGAGAAAAATATTACTAACCATCGCCATTATTGCAATTTCATTAATTCAGGTATCAGCACAATGTATGCTATCTCCAGTTTTATTACCTCAACGAATTCAAAACTCTTCAGATGTAATTGAAGGAAAGGTAATTAATCAAATCTCTTTTTGGGATCCTGCTCATACCAATATCTATACCTCTAATTTAATAGAAGTTTATAAATCTTTCAAAAATAGCTCTCCAGTTTACCTTGAAGTAATTACTGAAGGCGGAACCGTAGGCAATGATAAAGATGAAGTTCACCCATCTTTAGAATTAAGTATTGGTGATGTGGGCGTGTTTACCTTAAATTCAAAAAACTTCCCTAGTCAATATGGTAAACCAGTTTATGAAGCTTATGCTAGTTCACAAGGTTTTATTAGATATAATATATCCGAAAACGAAGCAAATGAGCCTTTTAAAAAATACGTGAATTTATCAACTAGTTTGTATTCAGAAATTCAACAATCAACTCAAACAAACTACAGCGTTATAAAACCAATTAACCCATTTGTTATTTCTAATACGAATACAACACAAGCAGTTGCAGCCATTACTGGATTTTCTCCATCAACTATTACAGCTGGAACATTTTCTGTGGTAACGATTAATGGCTCAGGCTTTGGAACAACTCAAGGCACTTCTTTTGTGGAATTTAAAAGGGCCGACGATGGCGGTGCTACTTTTTGTAGACCAGATGCTTTGTCATATCTATTATGGAGTGATACACAAATTCAAGTAAGATTAACAACAACTGGTGCTGGAACTGTAAACTCAACGCCTGGAACTGGAGTTCTTCGTGTAGATGTAGGTGGGGTTAAAACCACTACAACGGCCTCTTTAACTGTTACTCATGCTCAAATAAATGTATATAGTGATGGAACTGCTCCAACAACCATTTATAATACACGTCACGTTAATAAACAATCTGGAGGTTATGTTTGGCAAATGTATACAGGATTTGACAGTAATGCATCTGCAAAAGCATCCTTCTTAAGAGCATTTCAGTCGTGGAGATGCGGTACTTATATTAATTGGACAAACGGAGCAACAACCGCTGTTAATACAATTGCTAATGATGGTATTAATATTATTCGTTTTGATGTTGGGACAGAATTACCTGCGGGCGTTTTGGGAAGATGTTCAAGTAGATTTAGCGGCTGTGGAACTCAACCAAATCAAAATTGGTTTGTAAACGAATTAGATATTGTTTTCGATGATGGTATAAATTGGAATTATGGTCCTGCAGCACCAACCTTTTCTCAATATGATTTTGAATCCGTTGCTGTTCATGAATTAGGTCACGGTCATCAATTAGGTCATGTTATTAACTCAGCTGAGATTATGAACTATTCTATTGGCAATGGTCAATCAAAAAGAGTATTAAGTGTAAATGATTTAGCTGGCGGTAACGCAGTAATGACAAGAAATTTAACTGGTGGCGTTTGTGCCATTTCAGCTATGAGTGCTTTAACTGCAAGTAACTGTATTATTGGAGCTCCAACAGCTAGTTTTACAGCTAATAGAACTACGGTATGCCCTGGCCAAACTGTAGTATTTACAAATTTGAGTACAGGTTCTCCAACCTTAAACACTTGGACCTTTGCTGGAGGTACACCTTCTACATCAACAGTTTCAAGTCCAACTGTTACATATAACACACCGGGTTCATACAGTGTGCAATTAGTGGCATCAAATGCTTTTGGTAACAGCACTTACTCAATAACCGCTTATATCAATGTAACTAGTGCCGCCACCTTGCCTTTAAGTCAAACGTTTCAAACGGCAACTTTTCCTCCAACTAATTGGTATATTAATGATGATGGCAATGATAATATTAAATGGAAATTAGCAACAAATGCAGGATTTGGCAGCACGCAAAGTACCGTATTTGATAACTGGACAGATAGTATTACGCCATATAAAGACGAATTAAAAACTTATGTAAACCTGGCCGGTTTCTCAACCGCTAAAATGACGTTTTATCGTTCATACTCACAAACATTTGCTGCGCCTTATGTGGATACTTTGCAAATTGGAGTTTCAACAAACTGTGGTACCTCAACAGTCTATCCTTATTTAAAAGGAGGTTCTCAATTAGCCACCGCAACATCATCTTCATCAGCAGCACCATTTACACCAACGGCAACCACACAATGGGTAAAAGATTCTATTGACTTAACTCCTTATGTAGGGCAAACAAATGTGATGGTTGCTTTTATCAATAGAGGACATTATGGAGATGCTATTTATTTAGACAATATTAATATAACAGGTGTTGCTGCAACTACACCAACAGCTGCCATTACATCAGCAAGCACAGGTTGTACTGGCGTTCCTATTACCTTAACAGATGCAAGTACTGGCGGACCAAGTTCATGGTTATGGACAATGACTGGCGGCGCCCCATCTACATCAACTGTACAAAACACCTCTGTAACATATACTACAGCCGGTGTAAAAACAATTACGTTAACTGTAGCTAATGGTTCAGGAACTACTACTGCTACTAAATCCATTACAATTTCTGCAACACCAACTGTTGTAGCATCTGTTACTAGCACAACTATTTGTAGAGGATCTTCAGTAAATGTTGCAGTAACAGGCGCAACTACTTATATTTGATTGCCATCAGGTTCTGGAAACTCAAGTATATTATCACCAACTGCTACAACAATTTATACTATTACAGGAAGTAATGGAAGTTGCAATAGCGCTCCAAGAACAGTAACTATAAATGTTACGCCTACTCCAACCACAAATATTTCTGCATCCTCTTCAACTATTTGTGCAGGACAAAGTACAACCTTAACAGCTAGTGGAGCTACAACTTATGCTTGGTTGCCTGGAGCACAAACCACCACCGTTATTGCTGTTACGCCAACTATTACAACAACTTACACAGTTACTGGTACTACTACAGGTTGCTCATCAAACGGAACTATTACAGTAAATGTTTCTTCAACACCAACTGTTGTAGCATCTGTTACTAGCACAACTATTTGTAGAGGGGCTTCAGTAAATGTTGCAGTAACAGGCGCAACAACTTATACCTGGCTACCATCAGGTTCTGGAAACTCAAGTGTATTATCACCAACTGCTACAACAATTTATACTATTACTGGAAGTAATGGAAGTTGCAATAGCGCTCCAAGAACAGTTACGGTGAATGTTACACCGAGTCCAACTGTTAATATAACAGCATCACCAACATTAATTTGCAATGGCCAAAGCGCTACTTTAACTGCAAGCGGCGCAACAACTTATGCTTGGTTGCCTGGAGCACAAACCACCACCGTTATTGCTGTTACGCCAACTATTACAACAACTTACACAGTTACTGGTACTACTGCAGGTTGCTCATCAAACGGAACTATTACAGTAAATGTTTCTTCAACACCAACTGTTGTAGCATCTGTTACTAGCACAACTATTTGTAGAGGGTCTTCAATAAATGTTGCAGTAACAGGAGCAACTACTTATACCTGGCTACCATCAGGTTCTGGAAACTCAAGTGTATTATCACCAACTACCACAACTATTTATACAGTAACTGGAGGCAATGGAAGCTGTAATAGTACACCAAAAACTGTTACTGTGAATGTTACACCTACTCCAACAATAATTAGTACTGTTACTAACGTAACTTGTTTTGGGGTTTGTAATGGCACCTGTACTTTCACTCCAACAGGCGGAACCGCACCATACATGTTTTCACTTACCCAAGGCGGATTTCCAATATGTACAGCAACAACTTGTACGAATTTATGTGCTGGTTCATATACAGCAAATGTTACAGATGCAAACGGCTGTGTAGGCACTTCAACTATTACAATTACACAACCATCTCAATTATTAGCAACAATATCTAATACCAATGCTTCTTGCTCTAGTTGCACGGATGGTGCAGCAAGTGCTATAGTAAGCGGTGGAACACCAATATATAGTTACTTATGGCAACCAATTATTGGCAATACTCCGTCTATGTCTAATTTACCTGTTGGGTGTTATACATGCACTGTTACTGATGCAAATGGTTGTTCAGTAATCGCAACAACCTGTATTAGTTTTGGAACTGGCATTACTCAAGAGCAAAATGAAAGCAGTAACTTAAGTGTTTTTCCAAATCCAAGTAATGGCATATTTACTATTTCAAATACAATTAATACAGACAAGTTGGAGGTAATTATTATTAATACTTTAGGGCAAACTGTAATGATTGAAACTGCAAAAAACACCAATCAATTATCATTTGATTTAAGCAAAATGAGTAAAGGCATTTACTACGCTAAAGTTACTACGGATGATGGCACTCAATTATTTAAATTGATTTTAGAATAACCCTTCATACAAATAATAAAAAACTCCTACTAATTAAATTGGTAGGAGTTTTTTTATGAATATATCAAATAAAATTAAACCGCATTGAGCCTTTCCAAAAAGGCATCTTTTTTACGGCGACTAATTTCTAATTGTGTATTATCGCTCATGATGGCATAACCACCATCTACTTTTAAGAATCGAATAACATGGTTCATATTGATTAGATGGTGGTGGTGAATGCGGATAAAATCGTTTTCAGGCAATAAATCTTCGTAGTGTTTTAAACTAGCCGATACCATTAATTTTTTTCCGCCTACTAAATAAAAGTTTGTGTAACTACCATCGGCTTCACAACGAATAATATCTTTAATGTTTATAATTTCATAAGCATTACCAGTTGGTAATGTAATTTTATTGTAGTTATCATCCGCACGTTTTAAGTTTTGAATTAAGAATTGTAAATTATCCATGCTTGGCATAGCAGACGATCTTTTTTCAATTAAACGATTGATAGCAACTTTCAAATCGTCAATATCAATTGGTTTTAATAAATAATCACAAGCACTATATTTAATAGCTTTTAGTGCATGTTTATCAGTAGCAGTTGTAAAAATAATATCAAACTTTGCTCCTTGTACTTTTTCAAGCACATCAAAACCAGTACCATCTGGCATACTAATATCCAAAAACAATAAATTAGGTTTTAAAGTTTGAATTAACTCAACACCTTCGGCTACATTTTTAGCCAAGCCCAAAATCGCAATTTGAGGAAAATTCTTTTTCAAGATATCCGCCAACATATCACGGCTCTTTTGTTCGTCTTCTATAATTACTGCTTTCATAATATAGTTATTAGTGTTTGGTTTTTAGTTGTTTGATTTAGCTGCTATAATAAATATTGGTTTTTCTAACAACCAATAACTCAAAACTAACAACTATTTTACATACGGAATAAACAAATCTACTTGTGTTCCAATGGCTTCATTTTTTTCGTTATACAAATCTATAATATTTACGTTTAAATTAGATTGATGAATCGTATTTAAAATACGAACCCTATCTTTTGTGATTTTCATTCCTAATGATTTATGACGAGCTGCCGGCTGAAGGCTTTGTACTGACTTGGATTTTTCTCTTCCAATACCGTCATCCTTTATCGAAATTTTAATGAATTGGTTTACTATTTTCATGCTAATATCAATATCTCCATTTCCATCTTTAGGATTAATGCCATGTAAAATAGCATTTTCTAAATAAGGTTGAATTAACATGGGAGGTATTTCATCGTAATCTCCGTCAATAGAAGAATCAATATGAATTGCATAATCAAATTTATTTTCAAAACGCATACGTTCTAATTCTAAATACAATTTCAAAGCTTCAATATCTTCGTTAATAGTAACAATTTGTTTTTCGGAATTACTTAAAATCAAACGAATTAACTTTGCAAACTTACTCAAGTACCTTACGGCTTCGTCACCTTTGCTATTTAAAATATAATGTTGTATTGAATTTAAAGCATTAAATACAAAATGCGGATTCATTTGCGCTCTTAAGGCTGTTAACTCTGCTTTTGATACTTCAACTAAATGTTCAAATTCGGCTTGTTGTTTCTTTTTAATTTGTCTTACCCTCAATCTAAAAATCACAATCACAATACCAGATAATCCAATAATACAAAGTAAAATAAACCACCATGTTTTATAAAATGGGGTTTTAATAATAAACGAAAACGTGACAGGTTCAATATTCCAAATTCCTTCGTTATTGCAACTTTTTACTTTAAACATATATTTTCCAGGAGGTAAATTATCATACTTCGTATTATTAACATCGGTATAAGGGCTCCAATCTTTATCGTAGCCTTCAAGCTTGTATGAGTACAATACTTTTTCGGGCGCGGTTAAACAAATGCCATCAAAATAAAAACTAATATTGTTTAATGAATAAGGTAAAATTGAACCATCTGCTAATAAGGTATCTGCATAACCTAACTTAATAGTTGTAATATTAGTTTTTGATAAATTATCGTTTTCGATAAACTCTTTAGGAGAATATTTAATTAAACCATTTACCGTTCCAAACCAAATGGTGTTATCTATATCTTCGAAAATACCGTGGGAGTTTGACTCAACTCCTGAAAATCCATCAGCTCTAACATATTTTGTAATGTCAATAAAATCATACTGTAGTTTTTTAATGTCTATTCTGTTGACACCTTGGTTAGTTCCTGCCCATAAATAATGGTTATCTTTTGTTATTCCAATAGCATACACTAATTCAGAGCTTAACCCATCTTTTTCAGAAATAAATTTATAATTATGTTTATCAGGATTAAACATGAGCACTCCATTTAAGGTAGCCGCATACAAATTACCATAGTTATCTTTACATAAATCAAGGGCAGTTGTTACTTCATTTGGAGAAGAAATAGCTTGCTGTTTAAAATGATCACCCTCTAATTTAAACAATCCTGATAAATACGTTCCTGCCCAAATATTTCCTTTATGATCTTCAATAATACTCCACACTTGATATGTTTCGTTTTCATTCTTTTTTACAGGAAGTTTATAATAGGTAATTGTATATGAGCCTCCATTTTTTTTCATGGCACATAAGCCGTTTTCCCCACCAACCCAAATAACATTTTTACTATCCTTATAAAGACAATTAATGGGAGCTTCTTGCTTAAAGCCTTTTCCAAAAGGTGCGTTTTGAATGACTTCGTTTTTAAAAACAGAAATTCCTTTGTCTCCGCCAAACCAAACAGAGCCATCATCTTGTGGAAGAATCGCATAAATTAAATTACTTGGCAAACCTTGTTTATATGAATAATTTTTAAAAAAACCATTCGAGTATTTATATACACCATTATTTTCGGTAGCTATCCATAAATTTTGATTAACATCATTTATAATTTGATAAATAAAGGCACTACCCAAACCATGCTGCCTATCATAAACAGTAAAACCTTTGCCACGATATTTATACAACCCACTATGAGTTCCAATCCATAAATTATCTTCGTAATCAATTAATAAAGATCGAATATGGTTTGAATTGTTATCAAAGCCAATATTATAGTAAAAAAATTCTTTGCCATTAAAACTTATTAAGCCAGTTTTAGAGCCAATCCAAACTGTCCCATTCTTTTGACATAACACAGCTGTAATGTTTTCGTCAATTAAACCGTTGTTCACATGGAATATGTGTTGGATATGCTTTGCTAAATCCAGCAAATACAATCCATTATCTGAACCAATATACAGTTTATCATTACTTTGAGATACACAAGTAATATTAACTGAATCTAAAAGTGTATTAAAGTTTTTTGAAGTTTTGTTTTGTATAAACAACCCTTTTGTTGTTCCAACTACTACTCCATACTTTTCGGTATATAATAAACATGTTATATGTTGATTATTAAAATATGGGACAGCTAACACATTTTTCCCATCCCAAATACATAAACCTTTTGTTGTTCCTGTCCACAGGCCAGTTTGAGGCTCCAAACAAAAACTAGTCACGTTATTTGATGGTAACCCATCTTTTATGTAAAAATTACTAATGGTTCCTTTTACTTTATCAATCACACTTAACCCATCAATTGTTCCAACAGTAATTAAATGAAATTGATCTTCGATAATTGCATTGACATAATGATTTGCTAATCCATTTTTTGGAGAATAATTTTTAAATGTTTTACCATTAAATTTGCTAGCGCCACCATATCCTCCGCTCCACAAATTACCTTTACTATCTTGGCACATAGCAAAAATTTGCACATAAGGCAACCCACTTTCTACGGAATAGTTTTTAAAATTATATTGCTGAGAAAACTGTTTTAAAGGAACTAGAAATAAAAGTCCTAAAACGAAAAATTGTTTGAAATATCTTTTAAAATAAACTTTCATATAAGTGGCATTACTAAAGTACAGATTAATCATTAGTTTGCAATCATCTTTTTGTAAGTGGTGGCTTTTTAGCAATAACTGGAGAAAATTACTTTATACTTTAGCAAGCCTCATAAGACTATGACGTCATGGCTAGAACATTATTCTTTATGACTAATATGGTTAAAAATACTAAAACCGAAATGATAAGAGTTAAACGCACTGAAAATCAAGCTATTATTTAGTAAAATTTATCATTTACGAACGTGTATTTTTTGTATTTTCGTTAGCTTAAATTAAAAACACATTATGTTAACGTTCCTAAAGAAATTTTTTGGCACTAAATCAGAAAAAGATATTAAATCCATTCAACCTCAGGTTGATCAAATATTAGAGATTTATCCAACCCTTGCTAGTTTATCAAACGACCAATTACGCGCTAAAGTTGATGCATTAAAACAAAAAATACAAGACGCTATAAAAACTGAACAAACTCAAATTAATGAGATTAAATCTCGAGTAGAGAGTGATTTCAGTATGGATGTTGATTCAAAAGAAGATTTGTATAAAGAGGTTGATGAATTTGAAAAAGAAATCACTAAAAAAATTGAGGAAGTTTTAAACGAAATTTTACCTGAAGCATATGCTATTTTAAAAGACACTTCTCGCCGTTTTTCTGAAAATGAAGAGTTAGTAGTTATAGCAAATGAATTTGACACGAAATTATCAAAAACTCAAAAAAATATTGAGATTCGTGGTAACCAAGCTGCTTGGAAAAACAAGTGGATTGCTGCTGGCACCGAAGTTTTATGGAACATGGTGCACTACGATGTTCAATTAATTGGTGGTGCTGTTTTGCATTCAGGTAAAATATCTGAAATGGCAACTGGTGAAGGAAAAACCTTAGTATCAACTTTACCCGTTTTCTTAAATGCATTATCAGGGCGTGGTGTGCACGTTGTAACAGTAAATAATTACTTAGCCAAACGTGATAGCGAATGGAATGCCCCATTATTTCAGTTTCATGGATTATCAGTAGATTGTATTGATAAACACGATCCTAATACCGAAGAGCGCCGTCAGGCATACTTAGCAGATATTACTTACGGAACAAATAACGAGTTTGGCTTCGATTATTTGCGTGATAATATGGCGCGCGAAGTATCTGATTTAGTGCAACGTAAACATAATTTTGCGATTGTGGATGAGGTCGATTCAGTTTTAATTGATGATGCTCGTACACCATTAATTATTTCGGGACCTACACCAACTGGCGATAAACATGAGTTTATGGAATTTAAACCTCGTGTAGAAAAATTATTAGCTGCACAAAAAGCAGTTGTACAAGTTTTTTTAACGGATGCTAAACGTTTGTTTGCAGAAGGGAATGAGAAAGAAGCTGGAATTCCCTTATTACGTGCATACAGAGGTTTACCAAAAAATGGTGCTTTAATTAAATTCTTAAGCGAGCCGGGCGTTAAAGCCTTATTGCAAAAAACCGAAAATCATTACATGCAAGACCAACAAAAGGAAATGCATAAAATTGATGTGGAATTATTTTTTGTAATTGACGAAAAACATAATTCAGTTGATATGACTGAAAAGGGAATTGACTTAATTACTGGAACAACCGATGATCCGCATTTCTTTGTGATTCCAAATGTTGGTGGAGAAATTGCTGACTTAGAAAAACGAGTATTTACAGATCCAAAAGAAAAAATATTACTTAAAGAATCGTTAATGCGTGATTTTAGCGTAAAAAGCGAACGTATTCATACGGTAAATCAGTTATTAAAAGCCTATTCTTTATTTGAGATTGACCAAGAATATGTAATTGCTGATGGACAAATTAAAATTGTTGATGAGCAAACTGGTCGTATCATGGAAGGCCGTCGTTATAGCGATGGATTACACCAAGCTTTAGAAGCAAAAGAAAACGTGAAGATTGAAGCAGCGACTCAAACTTATGCTACTATTACATTACAGAATTATTTCCGTATGTATAATAAGTTAGCTGGTATGACTGGTACTGCTGAAACGGAAGCAAATGAGTTTTGGGATATTTATAAATTAGACGTGGTTGTTATTCCAACAAACCGCGCTATTTCTCGTAAAGATGAACAAGATTTAGTTTACAAAACAAAACGCGAAAAATATAATGCGGTAATTGAAGCTACCGCAAAATTAGTGGCTGAAGGCCGTCCTGTTTTAATTGGGACAACTACGGTTGATATTTCTGAATTATTAAGTCGTATGCTTAAACTAAGAAACATTAAGCATAACGTTTTAAATGCTAAGTTACATCAAAAAGAAGCCGACATTGTAGCAGAAGCTGGTCAAGCAGGAACTGTAACCATTGCTACTAACATGGCAGGTCGTGGTACCGATATTAAATTAGGTGCAGGTGTAAAAGATGCAGGCGGTTTAGCAATTATTGGTACAGAGCGTCATGAGTCTCGTCGTGTTGACAGACAGTTACGTGGTCGTGCTGGTCGTCAAGGAGATCCAGGTAGTTCTCAGTTCTTCGTGTCTCTTGAAGATAACTTAATGCGTTTATTTGGTAGCGAGCGTATTGCTAGTTTAATGGACAGAATGGGTTTACAAGAAGGCGAAGTGATTCAACATTCTATGATTTCTAAATCTATTGAAAGAGCTCAGAAAAAAGTAGAAGAAAATCATTTTGGTACTCGTAAGCGTTTAATTGAATATGATGATGTGATGAATGCGCAGCGTGATGTTGTTTACAAACGTCGTCGTAATGCCTTAAACGGAGATAGAATTAGCATTGATATTGCCAACATGATTTTTGAAGTAGCAGAAAGTCTAGTTTCTGAATATCATGTTTTAAAAGATTTTGAAAGCTTTAATGTAGAGTGTATTAAATATTTTGGAATTGAATCTCCTTTTACTGAGCAAGAATTCAAATCAGGAAGAGAAGAAGATTTAGCACAACGTTTATTTGAATCTGCAGAACAACATTATAGAGTTAAATCAAGTCAAATTGCGGAAATGGTTTTCCCCGTTATAAAAGATGTATATACAAATCCAAATAACAATTTCGAAAACATTGTAACACCTTTCACGGATGGAATTCGTTCTATTCAAGTAATGGCTAATTTAAAGAAATCATTTGAAACTAACGGTCGCGAAATGGTTTCCGTGTTTGAAAAAACAGTGATTTTAGCAATGATTGACGATAGTTGGAAAGAGCATTTACGTGAAATGGATGATTTAAAACAATCGGTTCAAAATGCCTCTTTAGAACAAAAGGATCCTTTAGTAATTTACAAACTAGAGTCGTTTAACCTGTTTAGATCAATGATTGCTAAAACAAGTAAAGATATTATTTCCTTCTTAATGAAAGGCGGTTTGCCAATTGAAGAAAATAATAATCATAAACCTCAGTTACAGCAAGCACGTTTTACACAAGAACCCATTCAACAAAAACCAAAAGAAAAATTAGTTGAAAGCAGAAGCGAAGACGAAGCACAGGAACAACAAGAGATTCAAAAGCCAAAGCAACAACCTATAAGAGTTGAACAAAAAATAGGACGTAATGACCCTTGCCCTTGTGGAAGTGGTAAAAAATATAAAAGCTGCCATGGAATTGGTGTAGCATAAACTAAAAAAATAAAAAAGAGGCTGTCTCACTTTTGAGACAGCCTCTTTTTTATTGCTAAATATTTACTTTTTATTTCGTAGCGTACATCACATCCTTCACTGCTTTAACTGTTTTTGCAACGTTAGGCAACGAAGCTTCAATTAAAGTTGGAGCATAAGGTAATGGAACATCTGCAGTTGTTATACGACGGATAGGTGCATCTAAATAATCAAAAGCATCTTTCTGAACTCTGAATGCAATTTCAGAAGAGATGCTTGCCAATGGCCAAGCTTCTTCAACTACCACTAAACGATTTGTTTTCTTTACGGAAGTAATTACGGTGTCATAATCAATCGGACGAACGGTTCTTAAATCTATTACCTCTGCACTAATGCCTTCTTTCTCTAATTCTGCCGCAGCTGCTAAAGCCACTTTCATAATTTTTCCGAAAGAAACAATTGTAACGTCAGTTCCTTGTCTTTTAATATCAGCTACTCCGATTGGAATTAAATATTCTCCGTCAGGAATTTCACATTTATCTCCATACATCTGCTCACTTTCCATAAAAATAACAGGGTCATTATCACGAATCGCAGATTTCATTAGTCCTTTAGCGTCATATCCATTAGATGGAACAATTACCTTTAAACCTGGGCAGTTTGCGAACCAATTTTCAAAAGCTTGAGAGTGCTGAGAACTTAACATTCCCGCACTAGCCGTTGGCCCTCTAAATACAATTGGGCAATTATATTGACCGCCACTCATACTTAAAAATTTAGCGGCTGCATTAATCACTTGATCAATCGCTACTAAAGAAAAGTTGAAAGTCATGAATTCAATAATTGGGCGTAACCCGTTTACAGCTGCTCCTACTCCAATACCAGTAAAACCAAGCTCTGCAATAGGTGTATCAATAATACGTTTCGGGCCAAATTCAGCCAACATACCTTTACTAACTTTGTAAGCTCCATTATATTCAGCCACTTCTTCTCCCATTAAAAAAATGGTTTCATCGCGACGCATTTCTTCGTTCATTGCTTCGCGTAGGGCTTCTCTAAATTCTATTGTCCTCATAATAAGATATAAAGTTTCAAATGTAAACAAAAAGCAATGGAATTAAAAGCGATTGTAAAAATTATAGAAACGAGGTCGAAACCCTAAAAACAGACTCTTTTTTTGTCTTTTTATAAACTTAAAACCCTAGCTTACAAGTGGTTATATTTTCGTCAAAACAAAGTAAAAAAACGGTTGTTTATCACTTGATTTAAAGCCATATTTTTATAAATTTGTTCACCTTTTTAAAAAATCAAAACACAATGAAGATATTAGTTCCAATTAGTAACGTACCTGATACAACTACTAAAATAGCTTTTACTAACGGCGATACAGAATTTAACGCTGCTGGTGTACAATTTATCATTAACCCATACGACGAGTGGTATGCTCTAGTTCGTGCGTTAGAATTAAAAGAGGCTGGTAAGGCTGAAAAAGTAACCTTGATCCATGTTGGTTTAGCAGATAGCGATGCAACCATTCGTAAAGGATTTGCTTTAGGTGCGGATGATGGTGTTCGTATTGATGCAGAAGGACCAGATGCTTACTTCGTAGCGGAGCAAATTGCAAAATATGCTAAAGAAAATACCTATGATTTAATTATGACAGGTAAAGAAACAATTAGCTTTAATGGCTCATCAGTTGGCGCAATGATTGCTGGCTTTATGGATTTACCATTAGTATCATTAGCTACTAAATTTGATTTGGATGGAAACAAAGCTACGGTTGAACATGATGTAGATGGCGGAACTCAAGTAGTAGAATGTGAATTACCATTAGTAGTTTCTTGTGCTAAAGGAATGGCAGAACAACGCATCCCTAATATGAAAGGAATTATGAGTGCTCGCACAAAACCATTAACTGTGGTAGCGGCAAATGGTGCTGAAAAATTAACCAACATTAAATCATACACATTATCAGCAGGAAGAACTACTGTGAAAATGATTGATGAAAATAATATGGATGAGTTAGTGAACTTGTTACACACTGAAGCAAAAGTTATTTAAAAAGTTATTCGATATGAGTTATTAGTTGTTTGAAAACAATCCTCAACTAAAAACTAAAAAACAACAACTAAAAACTTAATAAAATGATCTTAGTATATACAGAAATCAATAAAGGAAAAGTAAAAAAAGCATCTTTAGAGGCAGTAAACTACGCTGCTAAAATTGCTGAATTAACAGGTTCTAGCGTAACTGCTGTAGCTATTAATGCAGATGCTGCTCAATTAGAAGATATTGGGAAAGCAGGTGCTAAAAAAATATTATCTGTTAAAAATGATGCTTTAGCATCTTTAGACAGTATGTTAATCTCTTCGGCGGTTGAACAAGCTGCTAAAGCAGAAGGTGCAAAAATCATTATCTTCTCTTTCGACATTACAGGTAAGGCTGCAGCTCCGCGTTTATCCGCTCGTTTAAAAGCTGGCTTAGTTGCTGGTGCAGTTGATTACCCAACAGTAAATGGAGGAAGTTTAGAAGTAAAGAAAAATGTATTCTCTGGAAAAGCAACAGCAATTTATTCTATCAATAGCGATATCAAAATCATTTCTTTATTGCCAAATTCATTCCCAGTAAAATTAGGAGATAACGCTGCAACTGTAGTTGACTTTACAGTTGAATTAGCAGCTTCTAAAATTGTGGTGAAAGAAAAAAAATCAACAGATGTTGCTGGTATGGTTCCATTACCTGAAGCAGAATTAGTAGTATCTGCTGGCCGTGGAATGAAAGGGCCAGAGAATTGGGGAATTATTGAAGAATTAGCAAAAGAATTAAAAGCAACAACTGCTTGTTCTCGTCCGGTTGCTGATATGCACTGGAGACCACATCATGAGCATGTTGGACAAACGGGTGTAGCGATTCGTCCAAACTTATATATTGCAATTGGTATTTCGGGAGCTATCCAACATTTAGCAGGTGTTAACGGAAGTAAAACAATTGTGGTTATTAATAGCGACAAAGAAGCGCCTTTCTTTAAATCTGCTGATTATGGTGTGATTGGAGATGCGGCTGTTATTGTTCCGAAATTGATAGAAGCGGTGAAAAAATTCAAAGTAAATCAAAACTAAAAAAAGTTACTGGTTACTAGTTATTGGTTGCTAGTTTTTTGAGAAATAATTATTAAATTTATAATTAATAGTATTTAAACAAGAAATTAGAAACAACAAAAACCCAATAACACACTAAAAATGGGTATGAAGAAAGTTAGATTAGAAATTGTTGGTTTATCTTACAGTCAAACACAAAGTGGTGCTTACGCCCTTGTTTTAGGAGAAAGTACAGGAAGCCGCCGTTTACCAATTATTATTGGAGGTTTTGAAGCTCAGGCAATTGCTATTGAGTTAGAAAAAATGACTCCTACTCGCCCATTAACTCACGATTTATTTAAAGCCTTTTCAAAAAACTTCTCTGTTGAAGTAACTGAAATTTTAATATACAATTTAGTAGAAGGTATTTTTTATGCGAAACTAGTTTGTACAGATGGAACTCGTGAAGTTGAAATTGATGCGCGCACAAGTGATGCTATCGCATTAGCTGTTCGATTTAACTGTCCAATTTATACTTACGAATTTATTTTAAAATCTGCTGGTATTGTATTGGATGATGAAACTTTACCTACTAATGAAAGTTCTATGTCATCCGCACCCGTTGAAGAAATTTCATCACCAAACCTTGAAGGCGAATACAAATCAAAATCAACCGAAGAATTAAAAAATTTATTAGAAACCGCTTTGGATGAAGAACAATACGAATTAGCCTCTAAAATAAGAGACGAAATTAATACCAGAAAAGAATCTTAATAATAAAAAAAGTCCGAAAACATTTTCGGACTTTTTTATTACCCTCTCTTCAAAATAATTCTAAAAGTTGTACCCTTTCCTTCTTCGCTATGTAACACAAGTATTTTACCATTATGGTAATTTTCGATGATGCGTTTGCATAATGATAATCCAAGACCCCAGCCACGTTTTTTAGTGGTGTAGCCTGGTTTAAAAACAGATTTGTGTTTTGATTTTGGAATACCTTTTCCCGTGTCTGCTAAATCAATAGCAACGCCTTCTGGTATATCAATAATAGTGACTTTAAATTCACCTTTACCATCCATCGCATCCACCGCATTTTTACAAAGGTTTTCAATCACCCATTCAAATAATGGCACTGAGAGTTGTGCGTGTATTTCAGTTTCTGGAATTTCTAAAACATAATTAACGTTTTTAGACGTGCGCTGCTTTAGATAATCCATGGCATTTTTTACTACCAAACAAACATCTTCATCTTGCAAAGTAGGTTGAGAACCGATTTTAGAAAAACGCTCAGTAATCATATTCAAACGCATCACATCACGGTTCATTTCTGTCACAATCATGTCATCCGTTCCATTTCCTTTTAAATAGTCGATCCAAGCCATTAAGGATGATAAAGGTGTTCCTAATTGATGGGCTGTTTCCTTACTCATGCCCACCCAAACTTGATCTTGTTCTGCTTTACGTGAGGTACTGAATAAAATGTAAGCGATTAAAAAGAAAATGCCTATCACTCCAAACTGCACATAAGGATAATATTGCAATTGTGTTAGCAATGGCGATTGCTCATAGAAAATATAATTTTTAGAACCATTACCTAAGTCAATTAAAATAGGTGTGTTTTGTTTTTCCATTTCATAAATGGTAGTTTTTAATTTTTCAGGAGTACTAATTTTTACAGAGTCAATATTACCAACAGCAATGATAGACGTTTTAGAAGAGTCGGTATAGATGACTGGCACAGCAGCGCTATTAATGGCTACATCCGAAATAAAAGATTTGATAATACTATCAAATACAACTTTAATATCTGAAAATAAACGACTGTCTTTATGATACAAGTAATTTTTCTTGCCTCTATAAACATCAATCACAACAGGCTCATACAAAGCCTTCATTTTAATCAATTCGTTTTTTAAAGCTTCGTTATTATGTTCCACTGCCGAATCTAAATTTCTGCTGGCGGTAATATTATCTTTGTCGTCTGTTAATATTACTGGCACCGTTGTATTGTCTTGCAGTACTTTTAAAACAAATTCTGAAATAGTGAACACATCAGAACTTAATTCTTTTGTAGCTAAAGCATATAGCTCTGCTTTTTTAAGCTCTTCGGTTTGCAATTTTTGAAATAAATCGTTGGTAAATTTCACTAGCCCTGCTTTTTTCTGAACGGCTTGGGCCCATAATCTTACTTTTTTCTCTTCATCGCTTTTAATACTGTTCACTAGTTTAGTGGTGTACCATAGCGACGTGAATACAATAATAATAGCTACTATAAATAGCGCCCATTTCCATTGTTGTTTTTGAGAGTAAATATTCATTGATACTAAAGTAGAAATTATATAACGCTATTGCAAGTGAGATATTGTTTTAGAGACATTTAACCGCAGAGAATGCAAAGAAAATGCAAAAAGCGCAAGGAATATTACCTTGCGCTCTCTTATTTTGTTTTATTGCTTCTCTCTTTTTATTTTTGCTCACTGCAAAAAACTTAGCATTCTTTGCGGTTAAAAAATCAACCTAACTAATCATATCAAAACCCGTATAAGGCAATAACACCTTAGGGATTTTAATACCTGCTTCTGTTTGATTGTTTTCTAATAAAGAAGCAACAATACGAGGCAATGCTAATGCACTACCATTTAAACTATGTGCTAATTGTGTTTTACCACTCGCATCTTTGTAACGGCATTTTAAACGGTTAGTTTGAAAGGTTTCGAAATTAGAAACAGAACTCACTTCTAACCAACGCGCTTGAGCAGTACTCCACACTTCTAAATCGTAAGTTAAAGCAGATCCAAAACTCATATCGCCTCCGCATAATTTTAAGGTGCGGTAAGGCAATTCTAATTCTTGCAATAAACTACATACGAACTCACGCATAGTTTCTAATGTTTTGTAAGAATTTTCTGGTGCGGTAATTTGTACAATCTCCACTTTATCAAATTGATGTAAGCGATTTAAACCACGCACATCTTTTCCATAGCTTCCTGCTTCTCTTCTAAAACAAGGCGTGTACCCGCAATTTTTAATTGGCAAATCACTTTCCTTTAACATTACGTCACGATACATGTTTGTAATAGGCACCTCAGCGGTTGGAATTAAATACAAATCATCGACTTGGCAATGGTACATTTGTCCTTCTTTATCAGGTAACTGGCCTGTTCCGTAACCACTTTCTGCATTGACTAAAATTGGTGGTTGCACTTCATTATATCCAGCAGCTGTTGCTTTATCTAAAAAATAATTTATTAAAGCGCGTTGTAATCTTGCACCTTTACCTTTGTATACTGGGAAACCAGTACCAGTTAATTTAACACCTAATTCAAAATCAATTAAATCATATTTTGTGGTTAATTCCCAATGAGGAGTTGCGCCTGCATATAATGTAGGAATTACACCGTGCTCATTAACCACTTCATTATCTTCGGGAGTTTTACCAACTGGAACTGTTAAGTTAGGCAAGTTGGGAACCGTTACTAATAATTTTTGAATCTCTGCTTCAATATTTTTTAATGTTTCATCAAAGTTTTTTTCACTTGCCTTAAGTTCAGCGGTTTTTGCCTTTAATGTTTCTGCTTCATCTTTCTTTCCCGATTTCATTAACTCACCAATTTGCTTCGCTAAGGTATTAGCTTCTGCTTTAGTATCGTCTGCCTGACGCTGAGCCGCCTTACGACTATTATCTAATTCTATTACCGAATTGATAATGCTTTCCGCATCTTTAAAATTTTTAATTGCTAAACGTTTTAAAACGTCTGCTTTATTCTCTTGAATGTAACTAAGTTGTAACATGGTATTTTATTTGAAAGAGTAAATTTAATCTTTGTAATGTATTAATAAAAAATATTATTTTAAAAATGGAACGTAAATGACGCTGATAATTATGATAAAAAATGATTTTTGTGTTTTGTGATTTTTAATTATCTCAACTCATCGTTAATTTTCTAAAATCCTATTATGTGTTGGCATTACAAAATTTAAACCTAATTTAAAAAATCTTAACTAATCATAAAAAAATCTGCGTTATCAGCGTTCTATAAATAAATTAAAAAACTTCACTAAAACACAAAAAGCCCATCCGCTAGCTGGCGGAAGGGCTTCAAGTACTTAATAAATTAAGTTTCTATTATCCCTTATGCAGGAACAACCGAAACGTATGATCTGTCGTCTGCTTTCTTTTTGAAAACAACTTTACCATCTACTAAAGCAAATAAAGTATGGTCTTTTCCCATTCCTACATTTACTCCTGGATTATGTTTTGTACCACGCTGACGAACAATAATGTTCCCAGAGATACACGCCTGACCACCAAAAATTTTAACGCCTAAACGTTTACTGTGTGATTCACGACCGTTGTTTGTGGAGCCGGCTCCTTTTTTATGTGCCATTTTCTACTAATTTTAAATTATTAATTTTAAATTTTAAATGAAATATGCTAATTCAAAATTTTACATTTATCATTTAACATTTCTTTTATTCTTCCGTTTTTTTAACTGCTTTTTTTGCAGGTGCTTTTTTAGCTGCTGCTTTTTTTGCAGGTGCTTTTTCCTCAACCACAACTTCTTCTCTAACTACAGGATTTCTGTGGCTTGGAGCTAAGAATTCGCGAACTGATTTTTCGGCTTTTAATTCGTCTTTTAAAGTATCACCTTTACCAAGTACACCTTGAATTAATAACTGAGTCAAATGTTGACGGTGGTTATTCCATTTTTGGTATCCTTTACGACGTAATTTCTTAAATACGATAACTTTATCGCCTTTTAAGTGTTCGATTACAGTGGCTACAACTTTTGCGCCATCAACAGTTGGGGCTCCAACAGAGATTTTTCCGCCGTTATCTAATAAGAAAACTTTGTCAAACTCTACTTTAGCACCCTCATTAGCATCTAGGCGGTGAACGTAAACTTTATTGCCTCGTTCCACTTTAAATTGTTGCCCTGCTATTTCTACAATTGCATACATGAGTGTTAAATTTTAATTGTTAATAATTTTTTTAAGGACGGCAAAGATAGGTGGTTTTTTGTATCTGCCAAAGATTTTGAGTAATTTTTAAACTAAATAGCAGTAAATTTGAGGGATTTAACACACTTAAATTTTACATTATTATATAAATAACTGAATATCAATTATTTATCAATTATCTCTTCAGCAGGCTTATTAACCGAATTAATCATCCAAATCCCTGCAATGATGACGATTACTGCCAATACTTGAAACAAATTAATCACCTCATCATCAAACAAACCCCATCCTATGGCCACTATAGGTATTAAATAGGTGCAACTGGCAGCAAATACAGTTCCCGATAACTTAATCAACGTATTATAAACTACTACCGAAAGAGCAGAACCAACTATAGCCAAAATACTTATAAAACCTAAAGAACGTAAAGCCTCGGGATGATGTGTGGCATGCGCTATAACATCGGTAAACCCAAATAAATAAATAGCGGCTATGGGGCCAATAATAGTAAAAGACCAAACAGTAGCCGTTAACGAATTCACATGGCCCAAATACGCTTTAATACCATTTACGCTAATAGCATAGCACAATGTTGCTGCTGCTACTAATAAACTATACATGATGTTTTTTGTTTGATCATTCTCTTGATTATCTCCTAAAGCAACCAAAGCAATGGCTCCTACAAAACCTACCAAAACACCGATAATTTGTGACTTGGTAATTTTATGATTAAAAGCAATCATACCAATCATAATAGTAAACATAGGTGTTAGGGCGTTTAACATTCCTGTTAAGCTACTACTGATTTGTGTTTCGGCTTTGGTAAATAAAAAGGCGGGAATTAAATTTCCAAAAACACCCATCAACAGCAAGCCTTTTAAATTTGTTTTTAAATCTATTTTATAATGTTTGATTAAAAATGGCAACATAAAAGCCGAGGCAATTGTAATTCTTAAACCTGCTACTTCATCGCTGCTAAAGGCTTTTAAACCTTACTTCATCAACATAAAAGAGCTACCCCAAACTAAGGAAAGTGCAATTAAAATAATCCAAGAGATGGCTTTTTTGTTCATACAGGTTTAGCTTAATGCCATCGCATCTAATTTCATTTGTTTAATCATGCTCACTAAACCGTTAGCGCGCGTAGGAGATAAATGTTCCGTTAATCCAATTTTATTAATAAAATCCAAATTAGCTGATAAAATAGTTTGTGGTTTTTGATGCGACAAAACACGTATCATTAAAGCTACCATGCCTTTCGTAATAATAGCATCGCTATCGGCTGTGTAAACAATTTCATTACCTAGTTTTTCAGAATGTAACCAAACCTTACTTTGACAGCCTTTGATGATGCGGTCGTCCGTTTTTAATTCTTCTTTTACTTTTGGTAAGGACTTTCCTAGTTCAATTAAATGCTCGTATTTCCCTTCCCAATCGTCGCCAAACAATTCAAACTCCTCAATAATTTCGTTTTCTATTTCTTCAATTGTCATATGCAGATATTTATTGTTTTTACTTGCCATATGGTATAGTCATGTTATCTTCACTCGCGTTTGCACTGAAAGCAACATGACTATTTCATGGATCAAAAGTACAATCAATATTTTATAAAAATCATTTTCGTATTAGTTTTATCTTTCACATTATCAACATATTAGATACAACATGACAATCTATAGAAAGTTTAAACACAATTATCTAATCAAGGTTAATAACTTTGCACCCTAATTATTGCATATTAACTCATAAATTAGTTGCTTAGTTGCTTGATTTTGGCTCGTTTGAATTAAGATTATAGGGCTTAAAATAACATAATACGCGTATGAAAATTGGATTAGATATAATGGGGGGAGATTTTGCCCCAGCAAATTGCATGGATGGTGCTATTATGGCTCTCGATTCATTACCAGCTGACGTTATCATGGTATTGATTGGTGATAGCGAAAAAGCAAAACAGCATTTAAAAGAAAAAGGCGTTTCAGAAGATCAATTTGAGTTTGTGCATGCACCCGATGTTATTGAAATGGGTGAACATCCTACGAAGGCTTTGGCGCAAAAACCACAAAGTAGTATTGCAGTTGGTTATAAATTATTAAAAGAAAACGAGATTCAATGTTTTGCAAGTGCTGGTAATACTGGCGCTATGCTAGTTGGAGCTATGTTTAGCGTAAAAGCCGTGCCTGGCGTTATTCGTCCGTGTATTACATCAATCGTTCCAAAACTTAATGGTGGTTTTGGTATTATTTTAGACGTTGGCACTAACGCCGACTGCAAGCCAGATGTGCTATACCAGTTTGCTATTTTAGGTTCTACTTTTGCCAAAGAAGTATATAAAATGAACAACCCAAAAGTGGGCTTGTTAAATATCGGAGAAGAACCTGAAAAAGGAAATTTAGTAGCACAAGCAGCACACGCTTTAATGAAAGATACCAAAGACTTTAACTTTGTTGGGAACGTAGAAGGGCAAGAAGTTTTTGAAGACAAAGCAGACGTTATTGTTTGTGAAGGTTTTACTGGAAATGTGTTTTTAAAAACAGCCGAAGCATTTTACTCGATGATTAAGAAACGCAACCGTAGCGATGAGTATTTTGATCAATTCAATTACGAATTATACGGCGGTACTCCAATATTAGGAATCAATTCAAACGTGATGATTGCTCACGGAAAATCAACGCCATTAGCATTTAAAAATATGATGGTGTTAAGCAAAGACATCGTTGAAGCAGACTTAAACGGAAAAATAAAAACAGTATTTCAATAATGATTAAAGCAGCAATTACTGCCGTTGGTGGCTACGTTCCCGATTTTGTAATGACGAATGATGAGTTAGCAAAATTTGTAGACACTAACGACGAATGGATTACATCACGCACCGGAATTAAAGAAAGACGCGTTTTAAATATACCAGGCAAAGCAACTTCGGATATGATGGTGTTTGCTGTAGAAGAGCTACTAAAAAAACGTGGTATCACTGCTTTAGATATCGACCTATTAATTGTTGGTACTATTACAGGCGATTACGTTTTCCCTAGTACATCAAACATTATTTGCGATAAAATTGGCGCCAAAAATGCTTGGGGTTACGATTTATCTGCTGCTTGTTCAGGCTTTATTTATGCGCTTGCAACAGGTTCACAATTTATTGAAACTGGTCGCTATAAAAAAGTTGTGGTTATTGGTGTAGATAAAATGAGTGCAATTTTAAATTACGAAGATCGTGCAACCTGTGTGATTTTTGGTGATGGTGGTGGAGCTGTTTTATTAGAGCCATCAGAAGACGATTGCGGAATTCAAGATTTTATTTTAAAAGCTGATGGTTCTGGTCGTAATTTTTTATACCAAGTTGCTGGCGGTTCATTTATGCCTCCTTCAAAAGAAAGCGTTGAGCAAAAATTACACTACGTTCATCAAGAAGGACAAACGGTATTTAAACACGCTGTGGTAAACATGGCCGAAGTAAGTGCAGAAATAATGGCTAAAAATAATTTGACATCAGATGATATCACTTATTTATTGCCACATCAAGCTAACAAACGTATTTGCGAAGCAACTGCTAATCGTATGGGTTTAAGTCCTGATAAAATGTTGATGAACATTGAACGTTACGGAAATACCACAGCCGGTACTATTCCATTATTATTATGGGATTACGAAAAACAATTCAAAAAAGGCGATAACTTAATTTTATCCGCCTTTGGTGGCGGCTTTACCTGGGGTTCTATTTGGATTAAATGGGCTTACGATGGAAGTAAGGTAGGGAAGTAGTTTTTTATTTTTATAGAACGCTGATACCGCTGATTTTGTATGATTAGTATGATTTTTTGTTTTAAGTAATCCATTCTTATCAATCCCCTATTTTTATCATAATTAATCACAACCATCCGCGTCATCTGCGTTCCATTGCTTACTACATTCTCTGCCACTAAACTGACATTTTTTATCCCATCTCAGCCAAAAACGGTAATATTGTCGCCTTAATGGCGAAAATCAGGCATTGGCACATTTTTAGACGTTTAGCCACCGTAAAAAATTTAAATTAACCAAAATCACATAATTATGGCAAAATCAAGTACAAATGTAAATGTAAAGCCTTTAGCTGATAGAGTATTAGTTGAAGCAGCTCCAGCAGAAACAAAAACAGCAGGTGGATTAATTATCCCTGACACTGCAAAAGAAAAACCAATGAAAGGTAAAGTATTAGCTGTAGGAAACGGTAAAGTAGATGAACCAATGACTGTAAAAGTTGGTGATACTGTTTTATACGGAAAATACGCAGGAACTGAAATCCAGGTAGATGGAAAAGATTTATTAATTATGCGCGAAAGCGATATCTACGCTATTATTTAAGAGACGCAAGACTGAAGGGACACAAGACAAAAGAGACAAATTAAATTCAAGTCCTGACTCCCTTTAGTCCCTTAAATCTCTTAAGTCCCAAAATAAAAATTCAAACTATAAAATAAAACATACAATGGCAAAAGACATATCATTTAACATCGAAGCTCGCGACGCATTAAAGCGCGGAGTTGATGCATTAGCAAATGCAGTAAAAGTAACTTTAGGTCCAAAAGGACGTAACGTAATTATTGACAAAAAATTTGGCTCACCACAAATTACTAAAGATGGTGTAACGGTTGCAAAAGAAATCGAATTATCAAACCCAGTTGAAAACATGGGTGCTCAATTATTAAAAGAAGTTGCTTCTAAAACAGCTGATGCGGCTGGTGATGGAACAACGACTGCTACTGTATTAGCTCAAGCTATCGTTACTGGTGGTTTAAAAAATGTGGCTGCTGGTGCAAATCCAATGGATTTGAAACGTGGTATTGATAAAGCAGTTGAGGCTGTTGTTGAGAATTTGAAAAAACAATCTCAAATGGTTGGCAACGACAATAAAAAAATTGAACAAGTTGCAACGATCTCTGCAAACAACGACAGCACTATCGGTAAATTAATTGCTGAAGCAATGGCTAAAGTAAAAAAAGAAGGTGTTATTACTGTTGAAGAAGCAAAAGGAACTGATACAACTGTTGAGGTGGTTGAAGGTATGGAATTTGACAGAGGTTATATCTCTCCATATTTTATTACTGACGTAGATAAAATGGAAGCAGTTTTAGAAAGCCCATTAATTTTAATTTACGAGAAGAAAATTTCTTCTATGAAAGAATTATTACCTGTATTAGAAAAAGCAGTACAAACAGGTAAACCAATTTTAATTATTGCTGAAGACATCGACGGAGAAGCTTTACAAACATTAGTTGTAAACCGCTTACGTTCTAACTTAAAAATTTGTGCTGTAAAAGCCCCAGGATTTGGCGATAGAAGAAAAGCAATGTTAGAAGATTTAGCAATTTTAACTGGTGGTATTTTTATTGCTGAAGACAGAGGTTTCTTATTAGAAAATGCTGACTTAACTTTCTTAGGAAAAGCAGAAAAAGTTACTGTTGATAAAGACAATACAACGATTGTTGGTGGTGCTGGTAAAAAAGCAGATATCACGGCGCGTGTAAATCAAATTAAAGCTCAAATCGAATCAACTACATCTGATTACGATAAAGAAAAATTACAAGAGCGTTTAGCAAAATTAGCTGGTGGTGTTGCAGTACTTTATGTTGGTGCAGCTACTGAAGTGGAGATGAAAGAGAAAAAAGACCGTGTAGACGATGCTTTAGCAGCTACTCGTGCAGCAGTTGAAGAAGGTATTGTACCGGGCGGAGGTGTTGCATATATTCGTGCAATTGCATCTTTAGATAAATTGAAAGGATTAAACGAAGATGAGAATACAGGTATTCAAATTGTACGTCGTGCTATTGAAGAACCTTTACGTCAAATTTGTGCTAACTGTGGAATCGAAGGTTCTATCGTAGTTCAAAAAGTAAAAGAAGGTAAAGATGATTATGGTTTTAATGCTCGTACTGAAAAATATGAAAACTTATTAAAAGCAGGTGTTATTGATCCTACTAAAGTAAGCCGTATTGCTTTAGAAAATGCAGCGTCAGTTGCCGCTATGTTATTAACTACTGACTGCGTATTAGCAGAGAAAAAAGAAGATGCTCCAGCAATGCCAATGGGTAACCCAGGCATGGGCGGCATGGGTGGAATGATGTAGTCTTCGACTCAAAATATAATTTATCAAAAACGCCCCGCAGAAATGTGGGGCGTTTTTGTTTATTAATAATTTATTTGAAAATTTATTGCCTAACAAAAATTGCTTTACTCTTTAATAAATTTTTTCACCATTATTAAATTGCCGTTTTCATTAAATAACTGTAAAAAATAAATACCCTTTGTCAATTCTACAACTGAAACGGTATTGTTGTATTTAGTTTCTTGAACAATCTGCCCAATACTGTTTACTATCTTAACACTAGTAAATTTAATTGGTGAAGTAATAGTTATTTCTGTTGAGGCAGGATTTGGGAAAATAGATATGGTATCACTATCTAACTCTATAATACCAGTACACAAGCTTACATTGACGGATTGACTAGCTATTGCTGAACAATTATTAGCATCTGTATATATATAATTAATTGTAAAAGTTCCAGCACCTGAAATGGCAGGATTAAAACTTGCACCACTTACCCCAATGCCAGCAAAAACACCACCTAATGGAGTGCCTGATAATGACACTGTTGAATTATTTACGCATAAAGGACTTTGAATTGAACCTAAATTGACAATTGGTAATTGGTTAACTGTTACACTTACTGTTTTTGTATTTGCGCAACCATTAGTTGTGCCTATTACAATATAATTACTTGTTGTTGTAGGTGTTACTGAAATAGATGATGCAGTAGCACCCGTGTTCCAACTATAAGTAGTAGCACCTGTTGCTGCTATGTTTGCAGAATTACCTGAACAAATAGTAGCGTTACTTACTGCTACTGTTGGAGTTGCCTTAACATTAACACTTACTGTTTTTGTTTTTGAACAACCATTGGTGGTGCCGGTAACTGAATAATTGGTGTTATTAATCGGTGCAACTGATATAGATGATGTAGTAGCACCCGTGTTCCAACTATAAGTATTGGCGCCACTTGCTATTAGGATTGTAGAATTACCTGAACAAATGGTAGCATTACTCACTGCTACTGTTGGAGTTGCTTTTACATTAACACTTACTGTTTTTGTGTTTGTACAACCGTTAGTAGTTCCAGTAACCGTATAATTAGTTGTAGTACTTGGTGTTACTGATATTGAGGCAGTTGTACCACCCGTGTTCCAACTATAAGTAGTGGCACCTGTTGCTGTTAAGTTTGCAGAATTACCTGAACAAATGGTAGCATTACTTACTGCCAATGTTGGAGATGGCTGTACTGCTAAATTAACAACCGTTGATGTTGCACTACAACCAATACTATTTGTAACCACTACTGCATATGAACCTGCTGTTGCTGCGGTATAACTTGAAGATGTTGCTCCATTAATAATTGTTCCATTATTTTGCCATTGATAGGTTAAGTTAGAGCCTGAATTTGCATTTAAAACAAGGTTACCTCCTTGGCAGATAGATGACGCTGATGTGGTTATGGTTGGCGACGATAATGATAAATTAATTGTTGTATTAGGAGACGTTGAAACACAAGCGCCGTTAGTAATTGTAACAGCATAATTACCTGAATTGATAGCATTATATGTATAAGATGTTGCACCTAAAATATTTATACTATTTAATTTCCATTGATATGAATTGCCAGTACCTATTGGGGCTGTTAAAACAATAGGGTTAGTGCAGCTTGAGACGGTGCCAGACGGAGTTATTACTGCAGCTGAAATTAAACTTGTAGATGGAGAAACTCCATTACATCCATTTGCGGTTGAAGTAGCAACCACATAATAAGTGCCAACCTGAGTTGGTAAATAAGTATTATTTGTTGCGCCACCTATTAAATTATTATTAAAATACCATTTGAAAGTTGTATTTGAACTTGCTTGAGTTGTTAATGTAATTGCACTTGAACCGCAAACCAAAATTGCACCTGCTGGTGAAATTGAGGGTGTTGGTATGGGATTTAAATGAATATAAATACTATCAATATAGGTACTGTTTCCTAAAGTTGAAGTAACTCCATAATAACCTGCATTGCTAACTGTAAATGTAACACTATCATTTACCATACCATTAAACCATGTTGATGCGTAGCCATTCGGACCATTATAGCTTAAGGTAACATTGCTATTCGGACAAACCTTCATTGTGTCTCCTTCTGCTATTAAGTTTGCATTTGGATAAATACCATATGTAAAAACAGTTTTCTTAAAAAGTGTGCCCCAGTTACCATTTGCATCTTTAGCTCTTATATTAAATAATGTAGGGCTATTCGCTACGTTCCATGTAGCCTGAATTCTTTGTAGAGTTTCTATTCCATGATCAAAATTATTATCAATTGCTATTATCGGTGTGCCACTTCCAGCCCCTGGATCAAAAACTCCAAAAAAATACTCAGCATCTGTTATTTTGAGACCAGTGTTAACAGATCCACCTAGTAAATTTACATGACAAGCATTAGCAGTAATATCTAGTTGATTGGTAGGAAATAAATCTGCGGGCATCTCAAGATAGTAAATAATTGATTTTGAATTACCCTGATTATAATTAATCGAAGTAAATGGTCCGCCAGAAATGCCCCTATCGTTTATTGTTAAATCTATATCATAAAAATCATGTGAAGGTTTTCCGCCATCAATATAATTTGCTTGGCCAACAATTTTTGTAAAATTAAGCGTTTGACCAACGGTAGAAGATGATGTAAAATTAACTCCATTATAAGACCATTCAAAAAAGCCATTAACTGTAAGATTCGGCCACTGCGTAGAGCCGCCACTTAACCAAGAATAACAATTAAAATTTGGAGGTCTTGTAGGGTATGTTACACAGTTAGGCCAATTTGCACAATACCAGCCATAAGGTCCATTACAACACCATGCCCAGTTTGGAAACCAGTTTTGATAATCAAAATTTGAAGGCTGTGATTGATTATAATTTCCATTAACAGGAGAACAACTACCTTGTGAAATACCATAAAAAGTCCCATTAAACTTATTGCTAGAAAAAACAAAATTATAATATGGAACATTTATTGAAGAAAAATTTAATGTTGCATCATTAGAAAAATTATTGTTAATGATTTTATTAGTTAAAGCCTGATTTGCATTCCACCTAATAATAGATAAATCTCTTAAACTATTATTTGCAATTATAAATGGATAATCATTGTTATAAACACCTATTAAATAAGTAATACTATTGCTAATTATAACGTTTTTAATATCTGTATTTATATTATTTTGTGGCTCATCATTTAATACTAGATATTTTGCAGTGTTTTTTACTGCTTGACCATGGCTGAAATTAATGCCTTCGGTTACATTGTTATTAATTATATTCGATAAATAAAATGCATTACCCATGTAAATATTAGACGCAGTGCAACTTATAATTGAGACCTTTGCACGATTGAGAGCAGTACCCCCTGAAATACTATTTGAAATAAATGAATAACCGATCAATTTAAAACCAGTGATTTCTAAATTCATACCTGCAAAACCTGCAATAGTGATATTTTGATTAAAAGTTATAACCGTACCAGGGGTTTCAGGCATTATTTTTAATGATTTATTAATTGTCAATGCTGGCTCATTGTAAGTTGTGGAAACTACTATAATATTGTCACCGTTTACAGATGCATTAATGGCAGAAGTTATTGTTGTAAAGATCGTGGTCCCATTCCCAACTGAAAGATTAGGATCTACAAAACGATCAATTGAAAATAGTCTGTAAGACAAAAGTAGGATTAAAATTAAAAATGTTTTTTTCATGCTATTAAATTTTATAATTACGTATTTGCGTCAAAAAATTTGGATGTTTATCAGTTTTGTACAAAGAAAATCTGAACTGACCTCTATTCAATCTTATTGTTTGGTTAAAAATTAAAGGAAAATTAATGTGCACATCCTTAACTTTAAAAGAAATATTTTTTGCGTTTGGAAGCATAGAGCTAGAAATAGCGTCAATTATTCCAATATTTTTTAAATCAGTGCAAATCTTTTTATTAATAGCATCAGTTTTAGTATATGATAATCTTTTAATATTATCAATGTATCCTACATAATAATAACCCTGTCTGATTTCTTTTTTATTTATACAAACTTTTGTATATAAATACAATCGCTCAATAAATTCTACGCCTTGATTTTTTTGGTTTAATGCCTGAATAAATCCTTTACATAAAAAATCAGAATTTTTTATGTTTTCAAAATAATCTTCAAGCAACCATTCTTCCCAACCAAAACCAAATTGTTCTTCATAAAGTGGGGTTTTTGGATTTGTGCATTTGCACTTTCCATCAATTCCAGTTGATTTTTGCCAATTACTAAAATTTGGGGTAAGGCGTGTAAAATAAATTGACTGTTCCTGCACTTTGAAGTTTTTTTATTCAGTAATGTTACCTCTTATAACTTTCAAATCTTATTCAGAAAGGGTATAATAAATTCTTAATAATACTAATATATTATTCTAAGGAATTAAATACTTGGATTTTGAAAAACAAATAGGATTACACTCTTTTTTTATCTTTTTGCCATTACTTTTATTTTGTGTACTTTTAATAACAAAAAAGATTTCACATGGATTTACAAACAATGCATATTGGTCAAAAAATTAAAAAATTACGAGAGTTAAAAAATCTTACTCAATCTCACATGGCCGATGAATTAGGTTTAACACAAGGCGCATATAGTAAAATTGAACTTGGTGAATCTGAAGTTTCCTATACCAAATTAGAAAAAATATCTACAATTTTAGGTTTAAAGCCCGAAGATGTTATTGCCTTTAATGACCAAATGGTTTTTAATATTATGAATAATCCTAATGGTGGTAATGTTTTTAGCCATATTCATCAACAGGCTATTTCTGATTCAGAAAAAAATTTATACATAAATCAAATAGATTTGTTAAAAGAAGAGAATGCTCATTTAAAAAAAATTATTGAAAAACTTTTAAATTAAATTCAATTAATTGATTTTGCGGGCTTTTTATATATGAATTTCGAAAACTAAAAGAATAAATTATTAATTGTCAAAAAGAAAACTCTATTTTAAAAGAATTAGTTGATCCTCAAAAAGAAATAATTATGCTATTAAAGGATAAGAAAAATGAGTTCTTCCTTAATGCTTGCAACCTAAAGCATGGCCAAAGGCAACACCCAAATAAAATTCACAAAAAACTCAAATAAAACTTAGTAAACTAATCCTCTTCCAACTCCGCTGCTTCCGATAGCTATTGGAAGTGGGGCGTTTTTGTTGCTAAACGTTATAAACTATTTAACAAAAACGGTTAATAACTGTAAACCGAAAGTGGTAATAGTTGAAAAGTAAACCTGTTAAAAAACGTTGAGGTAATAATTGTGTAACATTGTACAAGAATTTATGTCGTAAATTTATATCAGTAACCACCACCCGACATCTTAGCTTAAGCGACAGATGGGATACGGGGAGCCATGTCACACATATTAGTTAATTTAGTTAATCGAAAAGCTGCTTTTAAAAAGTGGCTTTTTGGTTTTTATGAAAATCTATTTACACTTTATTTTTTAAGTCACTGATACGTTGGTAATAGCGCGACTGTCCCGATAGCTATCGGGATTGATAATTTGGTACGGACTAACATTCTGCTAAGTTACTAAGGGGCAAATGGAAGTCGGCGAATTGCCTTGTACTACGCACAGGCCCGCTCAATTATATTCTACACAATTGCCGTATATCTTTTTCTTCAAGGAAAAAGAAAAGAAGAAATTGCTTTTGGATACTTTCGCAAAAGTATAAAGACAAGGAATTTAGCTCTAAACATCCTTCGGACAGCGCCTTCAAAGGAAGATTGGTTTTACATTCTATAAAGCTACAAAATATTATTTTCCTAAATCCATTTTTTCATCGCCTGTTTGGTAAGGCATGTAGGTGAAAATAAACTGAAACATTTCTTCGGTCGTTTGCATACTTCTCACTCCTTCGCCTTGCCACACTAATTTTGGTGGATGATTTGGGTTATTGGGATTTTGAGCTGTATTGTCAAACGTTCCGTAAACATGAATAACCGTACCTTTTTTAATAATAACCGGATTCTTAAATGTATAATAATACTGCCACCTAAAATCCCATTTATTGATTTTTATTAAAGGAATAGTATCGCCAGCAGGTGTTAGTGCAAAAGCCCAAAATGATTTTCCTAATAGATGCATATGAGGATTAATGGATAAAATAGTAGCGTCGCCATTTAAAGACGCTTGCGTGTGAAAGGTTTGAATTTGGTTGGGTTGCAAGATTAATTCTGGTTCAATTTTAGAAATGCCAAAAGTTCCCATTTGTGTTTCAAATACTGGTCTTTTAGGTTTAGCACCGTAAAATATATTGATGTAAGAGCTATCCATCACATCTTTAGAACTAGGTCCATAATGAATATTACTCAATAAAATAGCGGCAGTTTTATTCATCTTATAACCGCCAATACCGTTAGGGTACACTGGAGGCGTAAAGCCTGGTAAATAATAAACCGTGTTTGGTGTAAGCACCGGAAATGTTCCGTCATCGTTCAATACATTCATTTCTTTGTAAAGCGGAGTATAATCTTTATAATTATCTAAAGCATAAGTTTTCCCTAAATCAATATCCTTTTTATTTCCAACTTCATAATTAATGAGATGCCCGTTTACATGATGCGCTAACTTACGCTGCGATGGCACAAATTCAAAGTAACTCACAAAGGTATCTTTAGGCATTTGTGCAGGAATTTTTACAATATAAAAATGATCCGCTCCATTTCCTTTAATAGGAACAGCCTCTTTCATTTTAATTACAGCGTCTGGCTTTTTGAAAAAAGAACCAGTGTAAAAAATGGGTGATGCAGGGATTTTCGCTTCATCGCCTTTTGGTGCACCGCTATCAACCCATGTCTTAATCAATTCAATTTCTTCTGGAGTTAAAGTACGTTCGCCAATAAAATGACTATAGCTTGGGTCGGCTGGCCAAGGTGGCATGTATTTAGTTTGCGTGACGAATTTTATTTTATTTTTATTTTTAAAGGCGTCTTCATAAGTCATTAATTCAAAAGGACCGCTCTCCCCTGCTCTATGACACGACGTACAATTTTTATAGATAATAGGAGCAATTTCTACGAAAGTTGGATTAGAGTTTTTTGTTGTTTGAGATTTGTTATTTGAATCAGTAGTACAAGAATTCAGAAATAACAATATGCATGAGAATTGAAAAAATAAAACAAATGTTGCTTTATTCAAACAACTAAAAACCAAAAACTTTGCTCTGATATTACTCTTGAACATACACTCTTTTTACGCGTGACGAAATACTGGTTAATACTTCATAAGGAATCGTTTCCATGGCTTTTGATAAGGTCATTAATTGATCTGTTGTATCAAATACAATTACCTCATCGCCTTCTTTGCAATCAATTTCAGTTACATCAACCATACACATATCCATGCAAATATTTCCAATGGTTTTACAAGCTTGTTTATTAATAAACACTCCGTAATTTCCATTACCCAATTTGCGACTAAAGCCGTCCGCATAACCAATTGGAATTGTGGCAATTTTTGTGTGTTTGGCGGCTACACCTTTTCTATTGTAACCAACGGTTTCTCCAACTTCTAATTCTTTAATTTGAGAAACACGTGTTTTCAAAGAACTGATATTCTCTAAATGAATTTTTTCGACTTCATTAAACCCAACGCCATACATGCCAATTCCCAAACGTACCATATTATAATGTGCATTTTTAAATCGTGAAATGGCGCCCGAATTACAAATATGCTTTAAAGCATGATAACCAACTGCATGTTCAATTTGCGCAGTATTTTTTTCGAATAAAGCAATTTGAGAATTGGTGAATTCATCGAAAGCTTTATCATCACTAGCTACTAAATGCGAGAAAATACTTTTTACTCTTAGTAAAGGTTCGCTTTTTAATAAATCACATAACTCATTTAATTGAGCTGATTCAAAGCCCAAGCGTTTCATGCCTGTGTCTAATTTTATATGCACAGGGTAAGATTCTGAAATTGCTTTTGATTGCAAGGCTTGTAAAAAATCTTGTGCAATTTTAAACGAATAAATTTCAGGTTCTAAACGATACTCAATCATATCATCATACGATGATTCTTCGGGACTCATGACCATAATTGGCAAATGAATTCCTGCTTTGCGCAACTCAACACCTTCGTCGGCATAAGCTACCGCTAAATAATCGACGTGATGATGTTGAAGTGTAAATGCAATTTCGGCACTTCCACTTCCATAACCTGTTGCTTTTACCATACACATCAACATCACCTCTTTAGTTACTTGAGCACGATAAAAATTAATATTATGAATTAAGCGATTTAAATTAATTTCTAAAACCGTATCGTGGCTTTTTTGTTGAAGTTGTTTGCTGATTATTTCAAAACCGTAACTGCGAGCACCTTTTAATAAGATAATGGCATTATGAAATTGCAGAGCAGTATTGGTTTTACTTTCATGAATAAATTCAGAAGTGCTTTCAAAAAAATGAGCATCGAGTTCAAATAAATCCTTTTGAGAAGAAATTTCTTTTCCAATACCGATTAATGTATCGATATGAAATTGCGCCATTAATTTGGCTACATGTTCGTATAACTCCCAACTTAATTTACCACTTTGCTCAATGTCAGAAAGTATCACCACCTTCTTACCGCCACGATGCTGTTGCTTTTGGTGATGCAGAGCGATTTCCAAAGCATTGATGTCTGAATTATAAAAATCATTAATCAACACGCAATTATTATTTCCTAGCTTCAATTCTAAACGCATCGCAACAGCTTGTAATAAAAGCATTCTCTTTTCAATATCTTGTTGCGAAATATTTAAATGCAATAAGGTTGCCCAACAAGTAATGGCATTATCCACACTGGCTGAATCAGTAAATGGGATATTAATGGAAATTTGCTCGTTATTGTGTTTTGCAATAATTACCGAATGCGTAAATAAATTTTCTATTTCAATAATTTGAAGCTGAGCATTGGCTTCTTTAGAAATTAAAAAAACATTTTTAGGTAGTAAATCTAAATGCTCATTCTTTAAAGACAAAGCATTAATGATAACCGTTTCGCAATTTGAAAACAGTTGTAATTTCTCTTGTAATTTTTGTGTATTATTTTTAAACCCTTCGTCGTGAGCCGATCCTAAAGACGTAAACACGCCAATAGTTGGTTGAATGATTTGATTTAATAAAGACATTTCACCAACTTCAGAAATTCCCGCTTCAAAAATACCCATTGTGTGTTTATTATTTAATTGCCAAACAGAAAGTGGAACTCCCACTTGCGAGTTATAACTTTTAGGACTACGCGCAATCGTATCATCTGATTTTAGTAATTGATATAACCATTCTTTGACAATAGTTTTTCCGTTACTGCCAGTAACACCAATAACAGGTAAAGTAAATTGTTGTCTGTGATGAATGGCTAACTGCTGTAAAGCTTTTAAAGTATTTTTTACAATTAAAAAACAAATATCATCTAAGCCAACACACTTTTCGGGAACATGCGTCACAATAAATGCTTTTACGCCTTTTTGATGCAAGCCAAAAATATATTGATGCGCATCATTTCTATTAGAAGTTAATGCTATAAAAACACTATGAGCAGGTTCTGTTAGTTGTCTACTATCCGTTAATAAATAGTGGATGCTATTATTTTGATTCCCAACTAAATTGGCATTAATAATTTGGGATATATGTTGGGTAGTGTACAAAATAAAAAAGTGGTTTATCTCTTACAAAATAAACCACTTTTAAGTGAATTCCCTAATTTTTAGGTATTTAAACTAGGAGTTTACTAATAGTTTAAATCCTTTGCCATGTATGTTAACGATTTCTACTTTAGAATCGTCTTTTAAGTACTTACGAAGTTTAGCAATGTAAACATCCATACTACGACCGTTAAAGTAATTATCATCATGCCAAATGGTTTTTAAGGCAAAATTCCTATCTAATACATCATTTTTATGAACGCATAATAAACGCATTAATTGACTTTCCTTAGTGGTTAATTTTTGCTCAGCACCGCCATTAATTAAGGCTTGAGTTTCTGAGTTAAAGGTATAATTACCAATAGTGAAGTTTACATCTTCTGTATTATGTACACGTTGTTTATTACTTCTACGTAAAACGGCAGTTACACGTGCTAGTAACTCATCCATGCTAAACGGTTTAGTAATATAATCATCAGCACCAGCGTTAAAGCCTTCAATCGTATCTTCTTTCATGCTTTTAGCAGTTAAAAAGATAATAGGCACGTGTTTATCTGTTACTCTAATTTCTTTAGCCAAGGTCAAACCATCTTTAACTGGCATCATTACATCTAGTAACAATAAATCAAATTCTTGCTTGCAAAATGCATCAAAGCCTTTTTTTCCGTCAGTGGCTAATTTTGTTTCAAACCCTTTTGCTTCTAAATATTCTTGTAATAATGTTCCCAAATTTGGATCATCTTCTACTAATAATATTTGTGTTTTTACATTTTCCATAATCTATATTCTATTTATGTTTTTTTAATCTACGTTTTTATAAGGCATTACAATTTTAAAGGTACTGCCCTTTCCTATTTCACTCTCTACATTAATTGTGCCATTGTGCTTTTGTACCACTGCTAGCACATAACTAAGCCCTAAACCAAAGCCTTTTACGTTGTGAACATTGCCTGTTGGAACCCTATAAAATTTATCAAAAATTTTACGTTGATTTTCTTTGCTAATGCCTATTCCGTTGTCTTTCACGCTAATCTTTATACCTTCTAACGTATCTTTGGTACTAATTAGTATGTTTGGACTGTCTTTTGTGTATTTTATGGCGTTATCTATCAAATTAAATATTATATTAGTCAAATGCACCTTATCAGCATTAATTAAACAATTAGTAGCCCCTAATTGTTTAGTGATACTTCCTTGACGTTGATCAATTAATAATTGCGTATTTTGTATAGCCTGATTAATAATTTCGTGTACGTCTATGTCGCTTCTTTTGAGCTTAAACTCTCCCTTATCCAAAATAGAGGTTTGAAGAATACTTTCCACTAAAATGCTCAATCTTTTATTTTCATCCCTAATCATCTTTACAAAACGCTGCTGTTTTTCGGGAGTCTTTATTATTGAATCATCATTAAGCATCTCTGCAGCTAAAGAAATGGTGCTTATAGGGGTCTTAAACTCATGGGTCATGTTGCTGATAAAGTCGTTTTTAATAACCGAAAGCTTTTTTTGCTTAGAAATAGTGGCAATCGTATAATAAAAGGCCACCACTAAAATTAAAATAATCATTAAAGACACGCCCAACATCATCCACATGGTTTTTAGAAGGTAACTTTTTTGGTCGGGGAAGTTGACGCTTAAATACTGAGGAGTAACAAATACATTATTAGGCGATAAATTGATTTTCATAGAGCAGCCTGAAGAGTCACAATCTTTTTGGGCTTCTCTATAATTACCATTTGCTTTAGCATTTGATAAACGACTGGTAACTGAATAAACAAAATGAGTGGTAATTCCTTCTGCTAATAATTCTTGACGAAGAATCGTATCTAGCATCAAAGAATCTACTCTAGGTTTATAATCCTTGTAAACATTTATACTAATTAACTCATCAAATAAATCATTTACAATTTCTTTTTTGGTCTGAAACAATTCGTCTCTTAAACTCTGAATACTTTTGGATGTGGATTGTGATGAGTTTAATAATTCATAAGGCAAAAAATGATTTTGAGAATTAACAGAATCTCCAATAAATTCTTTTTGCGACATTTTACTAGTAATGACTCCTGAAGAATCTGTACTTAATTCTTCAAAAATACGTACCTGCACATCACTCCCGCTAGGATTACCAACAGTTACTAAGCCTGGTTTTGTAATACGAACTCCTTGTTTACGTAACTTGATTTTCTTGGCAATTTTATTAGCAGTCGCAATTTTTTCGAGTTTATTAGATGTAGATTTTAATGCTTCTTTTACGGAACGTTCAAACTCTTCTTCTTTTAATTTTACAGAACTTTTAATCCAATAGATTTGCACCGCAATTAATGCGATTAATGCAATACCTACCAAAGTTGAAATAATTCCTAAATTGTGTTTATTCATTACATCAAAAATAATAAAGTAAATGGTGGTTGTTTGTGGAGGTTAACGTTTTTTAACGCGCTACTTTTCTTTCTCCTTTTCATCCTCTCTGTCTTTCCCTCCAAGTAATTCCAAAATACCGTTTACAAACCAAAGTACGATGCTAAACCATAAAGCTGTCCAAAAGCCATCTACTTTAAAACCTACAACTAACTTATCAGCAAATAAAATCATTACTCCATTAATCACTAATAAAAACAATCCTAAAGTAAAAAAGGTAATTGGCAAAGATAAGATGGTTAAAATTGGCTTAACAATAGTGTTTAGAAATGCTAATACAACCGCTACTAAAACCGCTGTCGTAAATTTATTTAATTCGGGCGGACCGCTATTATAAAATTGGTTATCACCAATAGTAACTCCATCTAAGAAGTAAGCCGTAATAACAACGGCAATAGAGGAAATCAAAAGTTTAGTAATGAAGTTCATAAAAGTTTTAATCTATATCAAATATACGATTCTTTATGCTCAGTTTAAAACACAAAAAAGCCCGACAAAATATCGGGCTTTAAAAAATTGAGTACTTACTTTTATTTTCTGATATCTAACTCAGCAATAATATTAGTTGCGCCCCCTAGTTTTTCAACAACCCATAATAAGTAGCGAACATCTAAGTTAATTGTACGATTTAAATCTTTGTCAAATTTAATTTTGTGGCTTAATGCCTCGTAGTTTCCATCAAAAGCCAAACCAATTAATTCACCATTACCATTAATTACAGGTGAACCTGAGTTACCGCCAGTGATATCGTTTGAACTAATGAAAGAAACAACCACATCTTTTGCGCCAGCATCAGCATACTGACCAAAATCTTTTGCTTTTGCTAATTCAATTAATTTTACTGGAGCATCAAATTCGTAATCTCCTGGTTTGTATTTCTCTAAAATACCAGATAATGTACAAATGTGACTATATTTTACAGCGTCTTTAGGTGAATATGAACCAACTTTACCATAACTCACACGCATCGTAAAGTTTGCATCTGGGTACATTTTTTTACCCTTATTCATTTCTAAAACTCCTTTTAAATAAGCTTTACCTAATACAAAGTTTTTAGCATTAAAATCTGCAAATAATTTAGCATACTTAGAATTGAAGTTTGTATTAAATGCATTTGCCATCATAAAAGCTGGGTCTTTATGAAGTGTTGCCGTATCAGGATTAGCCATCATCGCATCCCATTTAGCGTTATCTAAAATAGCAGTTGTGGTAAATACATAATTTGAAAATGCTTCGTAAGTAGATTTTGTTTTTAAATCACCAAACTTTGAATTAATCATTGCATAAAAACCTGCAGGATGTTGAGCAGCATCAATAGCATTATAAAACGCTTGAGTAACAAATCCTAAAATATTCTTATCAGACACTACATTTTCGTCTTTGATAAAATTTGTGCGATCGGCTTTAACAGCATCAATTGCTTTTGCAATATCTTCTTTAGAAACATCTTTTTTACTTAAGGCAGCATCTAATTTTTGAAGCGAAGAAGCAAACTTAATCAATGGAGAACCAAAAATGCCTTCTGTCATATAAACACGCTGTTTAGCATATGGACGCCAAGCATCATACATTTTACTGTACTCATTAAATAGATTTTCGAATTCAGGTTTTCCTTTAGCCCAAGTTAAGAAAGCCGCTTCATTTGTTTGTTTTTCTTCAAAAGTTTTAAATTTCAATAACTGTTTTGACTCTCCGTCAAAAAATTTCCAATAATTGGCAATACCTGCGTAGTTACCTGCTAATTGAATTTTTACGGCTGGATCTTTTTTCATTTCTTCCAACATGTATTTCAAACGTTGGTCGCGTAAATCTACTAAAGAAGGATTTTCGATATCTGTTTTTAATTTTACACCATATGAAGTTTCGTAACGGTTTGTTCCGCCAGGATAACCCCAAATCATGGTGTAATCACCATCTTTAACACCTTTGATAGAAACTGGTAAAGAATATTTTGCTTTTAAAGGAACGTTATCAGCTGCATAATCTGAAGCTTTTCCTTCTTTATTTGTGTATACACGGAAGATAGAAAAATCACCTGTGTGACGAGGCCATTCCCAGTTATCTGTATCTCCACCAAATTTTCCAATACTTTCAGGAGGCGTACCAACTAAACGTACATCTTTATAACGCTCGTAAACAAATAATAAAAATTGATTTGCTTTAAACATAGAAGAAATACGACCTTCATAACCAGAACCTTCTGTTTCTTTAGTAGCCATTTCTGCTAAAATACCAGGCAATTTTTGAGTCAATTCCATTGCAGGAATGTCTTTAATTTTTTCATTTACTTTATCCGTTACATCCACAATTTTCATTAAAAACTGTGCGTGAACGCCTGGCGCATAAATTTCTTCTGATTTAGATTTTGACCAAAAACCATCTCTTAAATAGTTGTGATCTACCGTACTTGCAGCTGCAATAGCACTATAACCACAGTGGTGATTAGTGAAAATTAATCCTTCTTTACTTACAATTTCGCCTGTGCAACCTCCACCAAAAATAATAATGGCATCTTTAATACAGGCTTGGTTCATGCTGTATAATTGTTCTTTCGAAACTTTTAAGCCTTTTTTTACCATGTCGGCATACACTTGTTCGCCTAATAACATAGGCAACCACATACCTTCATCGGCTTTAGCAATTGGCTGAAATAAAAAGGATAGGAATAAAAAAGATAGTACGAGTTTTTTCATAACGAAGTTATAATTGTTTGGTTTAAAATTTGGGACTAATTTAACAGAAATTGCTAAACAAACCATAGATTTTAGATAAACGACCTTTTAAATGGTTAACTAGCCAAAATTGGGGGATAAAACCTATTATTTTTTTAAATAATGCAGTTCGGTTAGATAAATATAAGGCTCAAACATGTGGTGCAAGAACACATTTTCTCCATCATATTTAAACTTTTCGTTATAAGTACTATCAGGCTGTAAAATAATAGGAATACCTGCTGGCATATAAAAATTACTTTTCTCAATAGTTGGAGCTTCGTAATCTTTCAGCGATTTTTTAATGAATTTGTTTATGCGTTTGGTAAGATACTTTTTATACTTCCTATTTGTTTTTTGTGTTGAACCCTGCATATCATTTACCGCATGATTAATGTAACCGCGAATTAAAGGGTTTTTCACTCTACGCTGCATTATTTCTTTTCGTTTAGAAAAAGGATTCGTAGGATGCAAATCTTGGATGGCTTGAATTGTAAAGGGAGTTTCGGGTACCCAATCGTTGGAATTTACAATACGATAAGCCCAACCATTACGAGTGATAAAATCAAAATCATAAGCATAAAATAAATTGCCAGGCTTTGGCGCGGCACTACAATATACTTTGTAGGTGATATCTTTTGGCACAACTGATTCGGAGGCATATTGCAAATATGAACGCATTAAAAAAGATAAAGCCGCACCTTGACTATGACCCACAATAATAAATTCTTTAACACCTTTTTTATAATACTCATTTATAGTTTTAGTTACTAAAGGCGCTAAATGAGCAATGCCAATAGTCCAGCCATGGTGCACTAATGCTTTTTCATCATGAGAAAAAATGTAATTAAAATTTGTGCTGTCATTTAATTTTAAAGAGCCTTTGGCTTTTATTAATCCACTATAAAAATTTTCAAGCCAACTTGTTCCTCCAACGGTATACCTCAAACAAATAACTCCAACCGAATCGTTACGCATCCAAAAATCAACCTTATTTTTTAAGCCAACTTCAGGCGAACGATAAACGCGGTTATAATTTTGAGGAATAGTTTTAGGTGTATATCTACTTCCGCTGTCTTGGTGAGCCCACTCTAAATGCAATACATCTAAAAACTCTTGGGCATCGAAGCCTGATTTTAATTTGCCTTGAGCTGATACTAAAAAGTTTGAAAAGAAAATAAATATAAAAAGAGAATATCTAAGCATTAACAAATTTACTTTTAGGAATAATAGTACATGTAAACCTTGACACACAAGTTAACTCATTGGCATCGTTGTATATTTTAATATCCCACACATGGTTTTTGCCTGAAACATTTAAAGGCGAGCAAACCCCTTTTACTTTTCCGCTTAGCACAGCTTTAATATGATTAGCATTAATTTCTACGCCAACTCCAATAAACACGTCACTATTTACTACCAGTAAAGAGGCTACGCTTCCTAATGTTTCAGCTAATGCCACATTAGCGCCGCCATGCAATAAACCAAAAGGCTGCTTAGTACGTTCGTCAACTGGCATAGTTGCCACTAAAAAATCAGAACCAACTTCCGTAAATTCTATTCCTAGATTTTGCCCTAAAGTGTTTTTATTTAAAGAATTAATATCGTTTAAATTAGGCTCTTTATGCCAAATGGATGCGCTCATGAATTTAAATTTAGAAACACGAAACTACATATAAATTTTAAATTTATGTGCCCCGTCTTTACAAGAATAAGTAACATGCCAATTATTGAAATCAATAATTTTTTTAATTAATGATAAACCAAGCCCTAATGATCCAGAGATGGAATTTTTATTAAATCTTTCAAATAAAAACTGTTTATCAATTTTATCCTTAAAGCTTGTGTTTTCAACTGAAAAGGAGTCTTCCTCAACTATTACTTTAATGGTACCATTTTCTTCCAAATTATATTTAATGGCATTGATAAATAAATTGTTTAATAAAATGGTAAGCAATATTGGATTAACATCTTTCGTTATTTGCGCATTAAATATCTTTTCAATTTTAATTTGTTTAGCTTCTATAAAATCCTCCAGTATTTCTAATTTTTCATCAATAGCTTGATTTAAATTAATCGTTGTGGTATCAACAAATTGTTTATTTTCAATTCTGGTTAATAAAATGAGTCCTTCATTTAATTTATACAAGCGCTGAGTAGCATTGTAAGTTTGAACTAATAATTTATGTTGCCTTTCACTATAATTAGTTTCCTGCATCAACAATTCAATTTTTGTACTAATAATAGACAAAGGTGTTTGCGCCTCATGAGATACATTTTCAGTAAACTCTTTTAAGTTGTGGTAATCCGATTGAATCTGGTAAGTCAAATCCTTGAGGGTATCATTCAATAAATGAAACTCATCAATATCGGTATTTCTAAAATTTAATTTGTCTTGTTTTTTAATATTCCAGCTTTTAATTTTTGATAGCGTGTCGTTAAACGGCGACCATAAAAAATCTGAAATATATCTGTTTAATAAAAATAAAATAACAAATGATAACACTAAAAAAATTAATACAACACCACTAATATATTCTCCAATTAATTTCCCTTCAGTTAAAGAAATACAAACAGTAGCTTCGTAAGCCTGACTATCAATAGTTGTTTGAAACAGTAACTCGCGTTGCATAACTCGCGAGTCATTAAGGTCAACGCCAGTTATTTCTTCTTCAAATTTTTTACCAGTGTACTCAATAAACTTATTGTCAAATATGGTTTGCTTCGCTATTTTGCGAACATAAATTTTTTGTCCGATATTAGACATGAATTCTTTAGGAGAAATTCCGTCTTTTAAGCTTTTAATGATTTGTGATTTAGTGGTAAGCAATTGATTATCTGCTTCCTTATCTAGCTTAGCAAAAATAACTTCGTACACAATAAAAATACCAATCGCAAACAACAATATGGTTGTGATGGATGAATAGATATTTGTTTTGGTAAGAAGTTTCACTAAAGGTTTATTAAATTTTATCCGATTGCTTGATAAAACAAATTTAAAACATAAAACTTAATAAACTCAATGTGATTTAATCTTTGAACTTATAGCCCATTCCGTAAACTACTTTAATGTAATTTTTCAAATCAGCTTCATTCAATTTTTTCTTTAGGTTTTTTATTTGACTGTATACAAAGTCAAAAGATGTAGCCATATCTGCTTTATCACCCCAAATGGCATCAGCTAAAGCTTCTTTAGTGATCAAATGTGTTGGGTTACTAGCTAAGTAAACTAGTATTTCATATTCTTTTTTTGTCAACTGCAATTGATTTCCGTTTGCAATTACCTTTTTTTCAGTTGTATCAATCTCTAATCCATCGAAAGATAAAGTGTTTTTTCCACCAAAATTTCTTCTACGTAAAACAGAGTAAATACGAGCGCTTAGCTCAGATAAATGGAATGGCTTAGTTAAATAATCATCCGCACCAATTTTCAATCCCTCTAATTTATCTTCCAAAGCATTTTTAGCGGTAACGATTATAACTCCCATTTCAGGGTTATTTTTTTTAATATATTCTACCACTTCAATTCCTGAACCATCTGGCAATCCAACATCTACCAACGCACAGCTGTAAACAATATCGTTTAATTTTTGCATGGCACTTTTAATTGTCGTTGCAAAATCGCATTTGTAGCCATTTTCAGTTAAATAATCAACCACGTCTTCGCGTAATGATTTTTCGTCTTCGATGATTAAAATTCTCATAAGTACAGTTTTTGATTAGCTAAATGTAAAATAAAAATCAAATAAAACACATTTTCCAAAAAAAATACATTTTTTGAAGATATTGATGTTTTGCTAAAAGGCTATCTCAGAGCGCTTTCCTTGACTTTTGGATCGATATTGAGTTGATTTGGAGCTAAACCAAATTTCTCGTTTACTTCAAGCAGGGCTGCTAGTACTAATTGCGAATAATTTTGCGAAGCTGATTTAAAATGCTTGGTTTCGGTATGCCAAAGGGTGTATATTAAATTCATATCGCCTTTAACTGGTTTAAAACTAAACAAAGCTTTTTTTACATTTCCTGCTCCGGCGTGATATGAATGCATCACCAATAATCTAAACCACAATTCATTTTCTTTGTAGTTTGTGATGCCAAGCGAATCCAATATCTCTTTCGTTTTGGGAATACATATCTTTTTTATCAAACTCGATGCCGCATAAGCTGATCTATCAAAATCAGCCCGCTCATCTATACTTTTATTTACTTTTAAGCCGAACAAACGTGCTACATCTTTCATTAACTGAAACGAGCCATAAGCTCCAGCATTTGATTTTTGTAATTTATTAGGGCTTTCAATCATTAAGATGGATTGTGCGTACCAAGGATCAACGCCATTGGCAATAAAATCATTAATTCCTTTATGAAAATTCGCAGAAGCCTTTTCGAAATCATAAAAAAAACTTTTACCGTTAGTTAATAAAATTCTTGCAGAATCCTCTAAACAATACCAATTCCGTAGGCTATCCTTATAACATGATTTTTTGACAATATCTTTACTTTCCCAATTTTTAATATGCTCCTTACTTAAAACATTGCGAGTATGCGGTGTATTAAATAAAGCAGAATCTTTGTGTAAATTCATAATACTTCTCCAAAATTTTACGTTTGGCATTGTATCACAACCTAATTGATAGACTTGCATATTAAATACAAAGTCCATTTTTTCCTTTGTTTTAAAATTAGGAACCGAAATGACATCTTGCCTTAAATCAAAAGAAGAACTGAACACCAAATTACTATCGGGAGGAGCCGTTATGAACTTTAACGTAAGAAGTATGGAAATAAAAAATTGCATGAGTTTATAACTTCCAAAAGATACTGTTATAATGCCGAGCCAATTAATTAGTATCCATGTATTTTTCAACAGCTTTTTTTTACTAAAGTAGTAATTTTATAAAAGCGCGCATTTTACGAAAACGAAGCAAAATAACCTTCTATTTTATAAATAAACGTCAATTTAATTAAATTCGAGAAATATTTTAACGGTTTGATTATCAATTAATTGTAAATATAAAAGAATGCATTGAGACCTTAAATCGTTTTTATTTGGCGCTTTTTTTAGTTAAAAAGCGTCAGAATCAAATAATTAGCCTATATTTGCAGCCCTAATTTAAAATTATAAACAATGGAAAAACGCTATGAGACGGTCTTCATTTTAACTCCCGTTTTGTCTGATGATCAGGCAAAGGAGGCCGCAAAAAAGTTTGAAAAAATCCTAACGGATTTGGGAGCGAAAATTAATCACAGAGAGAACTGGGGCCTAAAAAAATTGGCTTACCCTATTCAAAAGAAAACAACTGGTTTTTACCACTTAGTTGATTTTTCTGGAAAAGGAACTGAGATTGCAGAATTGGAATTACAATTTAAACGTGACGAACGTATTTTACGTTTCTTAACGATTGCATTGGAAAAACATGGTGCAACTTGGGCAGATAAAAGACGTGGTAGACAAGGTGAAGCAAAAGTTGCTAAAACAACAACTAAAAAGGCTGAAGCTTAATTATTAACTCCAAAAAAGAAATTACAAAATGGCAAAAAATGAAGTACGCTTTTTAAACCCTCCTACAGTTGAGGCTAAAAAGAAAAAATACTGTCGCTTTAAAAAGTTAGGTATTAAATATATTGATTACAAAGACGCTGACTTTTTATTAAAGTTCGTGAATGAGCAAGGTAAGTTATTACCTCGTCGTTTAACTGGAACATCATTAAAATTTCAACGTAAGGTATCTCAAGCAGTTAAACGTGCGCGTCACATTGCTTTAATGCCTTATTTAGCAGATGGTTTAAAATAATAATAGAAGGAAAACATGGAAGTTATATTAAAACAAGACCTTAAAGGGTTAGGATATAAAAATGACATTGTAAAAGTTAAAAATGGCTACGGTCGTAACTTTTTAATTCCTCAACGCATTGCAGTGTTAGCTACAGAAAGCAACAAAAAAATGCAAGCGGAAGAAATTAAACAAAGCTCATTTAAAGAACAAAAATTACGTAACGAAGCAACTGCAATGGCAGCTAAATTTGCTGATGTAACTGTGAAAGTTGGTGCTAAAGCTGGAGAATCTGGAAAGATTTTTGGTTCGGTAACAAACATTCAATTAGCAGATGCATTGAAAAAAGCTGGTTATGAAGTTGAACGTAAAAATATTGAAATGAACGAAGATGCTATTAAAGCATTAGGAACTTACTCTGCTAAGGTTCGTTTATTTAAAGAAATTTCTGCAACAATTAACTTTGAAGTTATTGCTGAATAATTTTTAAAAACAAACAAAAGCCCTTAGTTTTCACTAAGGGCTTTTTTATTTTCCATAAATCATCACAATTAATCTTGTAACTCTAACCAGCGCATTGTTTTTTCATCAATTTGAGAAGAAATAAATGTAAATTGTTTTGATAATTTTTCTATTTCCTTTACATCAGAAATTCCACTAGCTAATAACGTTTCTATTTCTAATTTCTTAGTCTCTAACTGAGGCAACTCAACATCAAGAGATTCCAATTCTTTTTGCTCTTTATAAGATAATTTCTTTTTTTCGGGAACAATAGTTTCTGCAACTTGCTTAACTGGTTGCTCAACCACAGAGTCATTAGCCGAAATAATTTCTTTTAACTTTTGCTCTTTTGCTAATTCTTCTGCTTCATCTTCAGAGTCATATTTCCACTGACGGTATTCGCTATAGTTACCTGGAAAATCTTTCACAACTCCATTACCTTCAAAAGCAAAAACGTGATCTACTAATCTGTCTAAGAAATAACGATCATGCGATACAATTAACACACAGCCTTGGAAATCCAATAAGAACTGCTCAAGTGTTTGAAGCGTGATAATATCTAAATCATTGGTAGGCTCATCGAGAATTAAAAAATTTGGATTACGAACTAATACCGTTAGTAGATACAAACGGCGTTTTTCTCCTCCACTTAATTTACTCACATGCCCGTATTGAACTTCAGGTGCAAAGTTAAAACGGGTTAACAATCCTGATGCACTTAAAGAAGTACCATTGGCTAAAGGAATAAACTCAGCGATATCTTTTACGACTTCAATAACACGCTTGTCATCCGCCACTTGAATGCCTTTTTGAGAATAGTATCCAAATACAATGGTATCGCCAACTGTTACATTACCACTATCTGGCGGCTCAATACCTTGCAACATATTAATAAAGGTACTCTTGCCGATTCCATTTGGACCAACAATTCCAATTTTTTCACCTTTGATAAATGTGTATGTAAATGGTTCTAAAATTTTCTTTTCGCCGAAAGCTTTCTTCAAATTTCGTACTTCAATAATTTTACTACCAATACGCTCTACTTTTACGCTTAATTCAATTTTTTTATCTACACTTTTTTTACGTGCTTTTGCTTCTACACCTGCAAAGGCATCCACACGCGATTTTGATTTAACAGTACGTGCACGTGGTTGTTTACGAACCCACTCTAACTCACGGCGGTATAAGTTTTTTGCTTTTTCTAATTCGGAAGCTTGCATCATCATACGTTCCGCTTTCTTCTCCATGTAGTAATCAAACTTACCTTTGTATTCAAATAATTGATGGTCATCAATTTCAATAATACGATCGCACACTTCATCTAAAAAATAACGATCGTGCGTTACCAGTAAAATACTTTTTTTATAGCTACGTAAATATTCTTCTAACCACTCAATCACAGTAACATCTAAATGATTGGTAGGTTCATCCATGATTAATAAATCAGGCTCATTTAAAATAACTTGAGCAAGAGCTAAACGTTTTTTTTGTCCACCGCTAAGCGTACTAACTTTTTGAGTTAAATCATTCAATCCTAAATTAGCACATACTAACATGATTTGCGTTTCCACATTCCATGCTTCTAAATCATTCATTTTATTGGTTAAAATATCCAACTGTTTTTCTGTTTTTTCGGTTGGATTAGCATAATGAGATTCAACTAAATGATTATAATCAATAGCTGTTTTAACCATTTCGCTATCGCCTGCATAAATAGCTTGTTCAATCGTATGATTATCATCTAAATTAGGTTCTTGACTTAAAAAAGAAATACGTAACTCTTTACGGAACGCAATATCTCCACTATCCGGGATTTCGATGCCTTGTAAAATTTTAAATAAAGTGGATTTACCAGAGCCGTTTTTTGCAATCAATGCTACTTTATCGCCGTAGTTAATTCCGAAATTTATATTTTGAAATAATTTTTTGTCGCCAAAACTTTTACTTAATTGATTTACTGAAAGAAGATTCATTACTATTTATGTATTTTAACCTCTAAGAGCGCAGAGATTAAGCAAAGAGCACAAAGAGATTTATGTATGTTTATTTTAGTTTTTAAGATTTTTTTCAATTAGATACCTTAACTTATCTCTATTTAAATTAGAATTTATTTCACCGTTCACTGTCAGCGATACATTACCTGTTTGTTCTGACACTGTAATTGCTAGGGCATCCGTTGTTTCTGTTAAACCAACTGCCGCTCTATGTCGCATGCCAAAATGAGATGGGAAATTTTCATTTTCAGTTACAGGTAATACACAACGTGCCGCTATGATACGATTATCTTTTATAATAACGGCGCCATCATGCATCGGACTATTTTTATAAAAAATATTTTCCAACATTTTATCTGTTAAAGCAGAGTCAACCACCTCGCCGGTATTTACATAAAATTTTAAATCAGATTTACGAGAAACAATAATTAAAGCGCCAGTTTTAGATTCACTCATGTTAAAGCAGGCATTAATAACAGAATCGGCATCTAATATAAAACGAGAAGAAACTGCTGATTGATTAGAAAAAGAGAAAATGGTTTTCCAGTTTCTGTTTTTTATAAATTCGTTAGAACCAATGTATAATAAAAATTTTCTAATCTCTTGCTGGAAAACAACCATTACGGCAATAACTCCAACATTAATAAATTTACCTAAAATAGATCCTAATAATTTAAGCTCAAAGGCACGAACAATAATCCAAACAACATAAATTAAAGCTAAACCAATAAATACATTAACTGCTGCGGTGCCCTTTACCATTTTATACAATTGGTAAAGCATAATTGCTACCAAAAGAATATCAATGGCATCAGTAATACCAAAAGAAAGAAATAATATAAAGAATTGATTTAACACGGCGCCAAAGATACCTTTTTTATAGCCTAATTAAAACCCTTTTTTAACTCTTAATTGGCACAAAATTAGAATTTTACTCATTTTTTGCTTTAATTATTGTTTTTTAATCACGATTTTATTCAAGAGTTAGCTAAAAAGAAAATTAAACTGTCTTTGGCTGATGAAGCTGAACGGGAAGAGTATTTTATTACAGAATCAAAAAAAGCCTTAGAGTTAAAATATAAAATTGATGCAACGGATAAAGAAATAGACCAAATGGTTTACAAACTATATGATTTAACTGAGGAAGAAATCGCCATCGTTGAAAAATCTTAAAACCATATTGATATACTAATCTTGATTTTTTAATTTCACCATCGTTAAAATAGTAGCAATACCAACTGTTTGACCGGCTTGATCCACCGCATCGTATTTTTCTAAAATTTCCGTTGAACTTGCGTCATAAATATCAACTACCCATTTTACAATACCAACTTTCACTTCTTCGCCATTAGCTGCTGTTAATGGTTTGTCGTTTTCAATTTTTTCTTTGCAAGTAAATTTTACACCAATGGTCATGCCTGGATAAATTGGACGGGTAAAGCGGCACTCATCAATACCATAATTTAATAATACGGGTCCTTTTGGTGGATCCACAAATAAACCGGCAGCTTTAGATAAAATAAAATAACCGTGCGCAACGGTGCGTTTAAAAATTGTTCCTTCTAATGCATCAGGTTCTAAATGTGCGTAAAATTTATCGCCAGTTAAATTTGCAAAGTTCACTAAATCTTCCTCGCTCACCGTATGTGTTGGTGTAATCTCCGTTTCGCCTACTTCTAAATCTTCAAAGTATTGGCGGAATGGATGAACATCTTTAATGATTTGTTTAGCGCCTACTTGGTAGTTATTTAAAATAGCCGTAATCATGGTTGGTGAACCTTGAATGGCAGTGCGTTGCAAGTAATGAAACACACCACGTTTTCCGCCCATTTCTTCTCCGCCACCTGCGCGGCCCGGACCACCATGCACTAACATTGGCATTGGCGAACCATGACCAGTACTTTCTTTTGCGCACTCTGCATTTAATACTAAGATACGTCCATGCATACAGGCCGCACCAATTGTATACTTGCGAGCAATCGTATTATCAGCCGTAATGATTGAACTTACTAAACTACCTTTACCCATTTTTGCTAACTGAATTGCGTCTTCAATAGTTTTATATGGCATAATGGTACTTACAGGACCAAAGGCTTCTACATTATGGCAATCAATATTTGTAAATGGTTTATCGTTATAAAAAATAATTGGCGGCATAAACGCACCTTTGTTTTTATCCGCTCCTTTTACTTCAAAGTTTTCGAAATTACCGATGATTATTTTTTGAGTTTTAGAAAGTAATTCTACTTTTTCTTTTACTTCAATTAATTGAGATTGCCCTGCTAATGAACCCATACGGACACCTTCCGTATTTGGATCACCAATCACATTTTGTGCTAAGCGTTTACCTAAGGCAATTTGCACATCTTCTACCATGTTCTCAGGAACAATGATACGACGCACGGCTGTACATTTTTGCCCTGCTTTGGTTGTAATTTCTCTTGCTACTTCTTTGATAAAAATATCGAACTCCGGCATAGTTGGCGTAACATCTGTACCCAATACACAGCAGTTTAACGAATCAGCTTCCATATTAAAATGAACCGCTTCTTGTAATAAACGCGGATGCGCTTTCAGCATTTTTCCTGTTGAGGCAGAACCCGTAAACGTTACGATGTCCTGGCTTTCCACATGCTCTAAAATACCATTTGCACTTCCACAAATTAATTGCAAAGCACCTTCGGGTAAAATTTTACTTGCAATAATTTCTTTAACAACTGCTTCCGTTAAAAAAGAAGTTAATGCTGCGGGCTTCACAATAGCAGGAACTCCTGCCAACCAGTTAACCGCTACTTTCTCCAACATGCCCCACACTGGGAAGTTGAAGGCATTGATGTGAATGGCTACACCTTCTTTTGGCACACAAATATGGTGACCAATAAACGTATTATTTTTTGACAAACGAGCTACATCCCCATCATAACAAAATGTTTCGTTAGGAAATTGGCGACGTAATGAAGCGTATGTAAATAAATTACCAATACCACCTTCAATGTCAACCCAACTGTCAATTCGAGTAGCGCCGGTTGCCCAGGAAATTTTATAAAAATCTTCTTTTTTACTTTGTAAGTGTAATGCTAATGCCTTTAACATTAAGCCCCTTTGTTGAAAGGTCATGTTGCGAAGCTTTGGCCCACCAACGGTACGCGCATAATTGCACATGGCCGCAAAATCTAATCCTTTGCTACTAACAGTGGCAATTGCTTCGCCTGTAATAGCGTTATATAATTCCTGCCCGCTTTCGGAACCAGCAGCCCATTGCCCTAAGGCGTAGTTTTGTAATTTGTTCATAGAAATATAAAGCTAATTAAAACTGAAAATTAGCGAATAATTACGGGAATTCAAAAACCTAATTTTTCAATAAACTAGATGGCATTAAATGATAATAGGAAGATAATTAAACCAATCTCTTTAAGAAAAAAGTTCCAAAAGGTACTAATGACAATAAAAAAGCAAAAACAGAATTTTTAAAAGACAGTTTTACTTTAAAAAACATGAGCGCTAATAATAACATAAATGCTCCAAATAAAACACCGTGAACTGAACCAACCGGGCGAACGAACTCCGGTATATTAAAAATATATTTTAATGGCATAGCAATAAATAGTAAAACTAAATAGCTATAGCCTTCTACTTTTCCTATTAGTAAAAACCATTTGGTAATTGTTGTGTTTTGCATGTCATATAATTAAAACTCGAAAACTTTTAAAACCTTTCGAGTCTGGGTGGAATTGAAACTAAGCTTCTACCTCAACAATTGTTGGTGCAATAATAAATTTCTCGATTAATTTTTCAATCTTAGGTGTTAAATCGTTTGTGAACACTAAATGCTGACATTTAGGTAAACTCAAGGCTAAACGATCTATTTGCCCGTGTAAGGCATTTTTGATAATCATCTCTGCATCATCAATGACAAATAATTTAATTTTATTCAAATTAAAATTTTTACGGAAATAAATTTCTAAAACACGCTTGGCTGTTCCAATAACGATATCCGTTCCAAAATAAATAGCCTCCGTTTGAGCATCAATTTTTCCACCGTCAAAAGCCAACTCTGCGCGTAAATCTGTTTCACGAGAAAGTAATTTGAATTGCTCTTTCATTTCCAATGCTTTTACTTCATCAGCAACAATAATTAAAGCCCTCGGTGCATCTTCAAATGCCATTCCCAACTTTTGAATTGCGCTAATAATAATCGTAGAGCTTTTGCCGGACCCTGCAGGGCCAACACCAATCACATCTGCGCCTCCATTAATTTTTGGAATACACTTTTTTTGTAATTCTTTAGGTTCTTCAAAACCATGTTCGGATAATGCAGCTGCTAATTTTTTATTTAATTTCTCTTTGAACATTGCTTTAATTATCGTTTAATTCCTTTTTTATTTAATGCTTCTTGGTAAGCCGATGCATTTTTCATATGCACTTTATAATCATTTGTAAAGTTCGAGTAACCACTAAAATCTGCCTTCGCGCAAAAGTAGGTATAATTATGCTTGCTATAATTTAAAACTGCATCAATTACCGATGGCTTCACTAAACAAATAGGCCCTGGAGGTAATCCTCTGTAACGATAGGTGTTATAAGGCGAATCTATTTCTTTATCAACCGACAAAACCCGTTGAACATCAAAATTACCATTAGCAAAAACCACGGTTGGATCGGCTTGCAATTTCATGTCTTGTTTTAAACGATTGATATAAACACCCGCAATCTTTTGTTGTTCGGTTTTAATAGCACTTTCACTTTGTACGATAGAAGCAATGGTTACAACCTCAGAAACCGAATAACCAATCGATTTTGCTTTGTCTTTTTTAGCTTTTGTCCACACTGCTGAATATGATTTTTCAATAAATGGAAATAAATCATCGATGTGAGTTGTCCAGTTTACTTCATAAGTTTCGGGAACAATTAAACACATAAAATTTTCGGAATTTAAGCCGTACTCTTCACCTAATATATCTTCGTTTGAACAATAATCTTCTAACTCTCCGCTTTCAATTTCTAATTTATCGGATACATACTCAATAAATTGTTCTTTAGTTCTTATTTGTGAGTTAAACGATAATTTTACTTTTTCTTGTTTACCACTAATAATCATTTTTGCAATCGAACGATTACTCATCTTAGCATCTATTCTATACTTACCAGAATTGATATGCTCTGGCAAGTGCATACTTTTTGCCATCCATTCAAAACTTTCATGATCATCAATAATGTTTTGAGAATACAATTCATCTAACAAATCGTTGAACGTGGCTCCTGTTTTAATGTAGATATATGTAAATTTTTTGCCATTCAAATGAACGTTGCTTTTGAAAATATTTTCGTAAGCCCAAAAACCACCAAATGCTAATGCACCAAGCACTAGCAAAATAAGTATCTTTTTAATTATTCCTCCCTTAGATTTTGCCACTTCTAACTAAAAAATAATTCTTTAACTAATACAAACACGCCCACTACTAAAGTAAACCAGCCAAAAGCCGGTTTCAATTTTTGAGAAGAAATTTTATTTGACAATAAACTACCTAATAATATACCTACTCCACAAATAGCTGAGATGCCTATTAAAAACATCCAATCTAAATCTTGATGCCCCAAATTTCCTAAAAAACCTATAATAGAATTTAAAGCAACAATACACAAAGATGTGCCAATAGCTTTTTTAAAATTCAATCTCACAAAAATCATCAAAACAGGTACAATAATAAAGCCTCCACCAGCACCAACAAAACCTGTGATCACGCCAATTAAAACACCTAATAATACTACAAAGGGAAATCCTAAAGGCGTTTTAGTAAATTCGTTCCACTTCACATCCTTTATTCGATTTGGTTTACGACTAATAATCATAGAGTAAGAAGCGCTTAAAATTAATAAGGCAAACACCACCATAATTAAAGTTTGCTTACTAAACTCAATTCCATTAACAACAAATTCTGCTGGGAGATTAGGCATGATAAACTTACGCATACAAAACACTGTAAAAACAGAGGCTAAGGCAAAACTCAAAATAGCTTCGGCACTTACTTCACCCTTTTTGATGTAGCTAATAGCGCCTACCAATGCTGTTATTCCCACAATAAAAAGCGAATAGGTTGTTGCTAAGTCTACCTCAATACATAATAGATAAACTAACACTGGCACTCCTAATAAGGAGCCTCCACCGCCAATTAATCCGAGAATTAAACCGATTATTAAAAATGCTATGATTCCTACTATTAGCATTTATTTAGCTTCTACAGTAGATAAAATATTTAATTCCTTTAATTGCTCGTCGCTAATTTCACTCGGACTATCAATCATTACATCACGTCCCGAATTATTTTTAGGGAAAGCGATGAAATCTCTAATGCTATCGCTTCCACCAAATAAAGAACATAATCTATCAAAACCAAATGCTAAACCACCATGTGGTGGAGCGCCAAATTCAAAAGCATTCATTAAGAATCCAAATTGTTTTTGCGCCTCTTCTTTGGTGAAACCTAAAAGATCAAACATCTGTGCTTGTAAATCTTTATTATGAATACGAATACTTCCTCCACCAATTTCCACACCATTAATTACTAAATCGTAAGCATTTGCTCTCACTGCACCTGGGTTGGTTTTTAATAATTCAAAATCTTCAGGATTAGGAGAAGTAAAAGGATGATGCTTTGCGTGCCAACGACCTGCTAAGGACGCTAATAAATTAGGGTCGCCATCGTTCCATTCTAATAAAGGAAAATCAATCACCCATAATGCAGAGAACGTTGTTTTATCTCTTAAGCCTAAACGAGTTCCCATTTCTAAACGTAATTCACTCATCGCTTTGCGCGTTTTATCTTCGCCACCTGCTAATACTAAAATTAAATCGCCAGGTTGTGAGCCACAAGCAAGCGACCAAGCTTTTAAATCGTCTTCGTTATAAAATTTATCTACGCTTGATTTAATAGTTCCATCGGCATTATGACGAGCGTAAATTAAACCTGTTGCACCTAATTGTGGGCGCTTAACCCACTCGGTTAATTCATCTAACTGTTTGCGAGTATACTCTGCTGCACCTTTGGCGCAAATAGCAACTACTAATTCTGCATCGTCAAACACTTTAAAGTTTTTGCCTGATGTTACTTGTTTGAAATCCACGAATTTCATTTCAAAACGCGTATCAGGTTTATCATTGCCGTAAAATTGCATCGCATCAGCATAAGTCATGTGCGGTACAAATGGCATCTCAATATTTTTAACAGCTTTAAATAAGTGACGCACTAAGCCTTCAAAAGTATCTAAGATATCTTTTTGCTCAACAAAGCTCATCTCGCAATCTATCTGTGTAAACTCTGGTTGTCTATCGGCGCGTAAATCTTCATCACGGAAACATTTTACAATTTGATAATATCTATCAAAACCACCCACCATTAATAATTGCTTAAAGGTTTGTGGTGATTGTGGCAAAGCATAAAACTGCCCTGCATTCATGCGGCTTGGCACCACAAAATCACGCGCACCTTCAGGTGTTGATTTAATCAACACAGGAGTTTCTACTTCTAAGAAATTCAATTTATCTAAGTAGTTGCGTGTTTCAATGGCCATACGGTGACGTAACTCTAAATTTTTACGCACTTCGTTTCTCCGTAAATCTAGGTAACGGTATTTCATTCGTAACTCATCACCACCATCTGTATTATCTTCAATTGTAAATGGAGGAGTGATAGATTCGTTTAAAATTTTAAATTCTTTTACTAATAATTCAACATCGCCTGTTGGGTTGTTTTTGTTTTTGCTTTCGCGCTCAATAACTATTCCTGTTACCTGAATCACATACTCACGAGCTACGCTGCGCGCTTGAGTGCTCATCACTTTATCTATATCTTCGTTAAATGCTAATTGAGTAATTCCATAACGATCTCTCAAATCAATAAACGTTAAGCCTCCTAAATCGCGTGATTTTTGCACCCAGCCACTTAATGTAACTTGTTTGTTGATGTCTGATAATCGTAATTCGCCGCAAGTGTGTGTACGTAACATAGTAAAATTTTAAGGCTTAAATTTACCTAAAATTGATGATATTTTGAAAGAAAACAACTAAGCTGTGTGTAATTTAACCACATATAAACATAGAAAAAAAGATGACAGATAGTTTACTACGTTTTTACACAATAGTGTTCTATGTAATAAGCTAAGCTTATCTATTAAAACACATTAAATACTATGTGTCTCCTATGTGGTTAAAAAGAAATTTATTTAGAATTAAAAAGCTCCGCAGCCTTATCCCAATTGGCTACATTCCACCAATTAGCAATATAATCAGCGCGTTTGTTTTGGTATTTTAAGTAATAGGCGTGCTCCCAAACATCTAATGCCATGATAACTTTTACTGTATCATTATCCACTACGCTTGCCCGCATAAAAGGATTTTCTTGGTTTTCGGTTGTTTCTATCACTAAGGTGTTATTTCGTAAAACCAACCAACACCAGCCACTACCAAAGTGTTTAGTGGCTTTTTCAGAAAACAATTTTTTAAACTCGTCAAAGGATTTAAAATCTTTATTAATTGCTTCTACTAATGTTCCTGTTGGTAAATTTGAATTGGCCTCTTTATTTGGTTTTAATAAAGTCCAAAATAAGGTATGGTTTACATGTCCACCTAAATTATTTCTTAAAATAGATTTGCCTTTACTTGTTGGGTCAAATTGGCGGCATTTAGTGATATCATCTACTTGATAGTCCATATCTGTAGATTTTATCTCATTGCATTTATTGACGTAAGCTTGATGATGTTTCGTGTGGTGAATGATCATTGTTTGTTCATCAATAAAGGGTTCTAAAGCATTATACGCATAAGGTAATGCGGGTAATGTAAATGGAAGAGAAGATATTCCTTCTTGTCCTAAAGTTTCTAAAGCCTGTAATTGTTCATTGCTTACTAATTTCGTAGCAATACCCGAAAGCCCTATTAATCCTATCTTTTTAAAGAAATCTCTTCTATCGCTCATTTTAAAATTGAATCAGTAATTGATTTTTTTCAACGGCAACTCCTTTGGTAATCAGTATTTTTTTAATCACACCATCTGTTGGCGATTTTAAAATATTTTCCATTTTCATGGCTTCCAATACAATTAATCCGTCTCCTTTTTTCACTTCTTGTCCTTCTGTTACTAAGATGTTCAACACCATTCCAGGCATTGGCGCTTTGATATCGTTTACTTTTTTTGAAGCCAAACTATCCAAACCTAAGCTATGTAACAAATCATCGTATTTATCTTTAATATCAAGCGTATACGGTGTATTATTAATTTTTACAACTAACTTTTTTTCTTCAGGAATATGTTTTACCACTTCTAAATTATAAGATACATTATCTTTTAATAAATGATAAACACCATCTCTAACTTTAATAATATCTGCCTTAAATTCTTTGCCATTCAAGGTTCCTGTAATGTCGTTATTTTTGGTAATGAGTTCAGTTTTAAACTCTTTATTTCCGTTTACTTTAATTGTGTACATACAGCAAATTTAATCTAAATTAATTCAAAAAAAAACGCCGCGAAGAAAATTCGAGGCGTTTAGTGTTTTTTATAAGTTAAGATTATTTTTTAATAAACTCAACCATTTTATTATCGTAGTTTAAGAAATAACCGCCTTTAGCTAAGTTAGACGCATCTACTGTTGAACCAAATCCGCGTTTTACAACGTTACCATATTGATCATAAATTTCGTACATCGTTTCAAATGGCTTGTCACCAGCTACAAAGCTAATATCTTTAGATACTTTTATTGGAGCAAAAGCAATGTCAGGAACATCAGAAGTAAAAGAAACAGGCTTAGATAAACGTGGTTGACCGCTATAATCTGTTTGACGAACTCTAATTTGATTAGCTCCAGAATGAGGTACAATTTTAAAAGTGTAGTTATTTGTAGATGGTGTGCCAACCCCGTCAACTTCTCCTACTTTCACCCATTTGTTCCAACGGAATTGCTCAACTGTAAATGCTAATTTACCAGTTTCTGATTTAGTAGACCATTTAACTGTTCCATCTTTATCAACTGTCATTACAATAACCTCAAACGTACTCTTAGGTTTTAAAACCTCAGAATTTAAAACTTTAGGTTTGCAATCTACTTTATGTTTAATTTTTATTTCAACCTTTTCGCCAATTGCTAATTTGTGTGGTTTGAAATCAATTTCAAAAGCACTTGAGTTTGTTTCATCAGTAGTAATATTTCCATTAACTAAAACCTCAGTTACGCAAAAACCAACCCCTCCACTACCAAATGGATTTTGTACATATAAATTTTTACCCTGGTAATTTCCTTCTAAAATAATAACACCACCCTGAGCAAATCCTTTGATAGAAAAGATTAAGGAAAGAATTAGTATTGAATAAATTTGTTTCATAGTCTCGTTGTTTTAGCACGTCTGCAAAAAGTATTGCAATATTAAAACGATATTTGAGAAAAACAAAATAAAAAACGCTTTTTTATTGAAAAAATGTAAATTGTCAGTAAGATTTCCAAAATAGTCGATTAATTATTATATTTAGGCAGTCTTAGTTTTTAAATACCTATATGAATTTTAACATTTCAATTTTACTACTAGTCTCTTCCCTGGCGTTTTATAGCTGTAAAGATGGTGTGAATAGCGGTAATGATAAACACTCTGATAAAAGTGGCGGTACTTTTGTAATGGTTGAAAACATTGAGATTGGAAGCCTTTACCCTATTTCTGTTACTAATCAAGTTGAAGCATTGGTTGTAGCTCAAATACACGAATCCTTATTGAGATTAGATGCTAAAACATTAGAAGTTCTTCCGGGATTAGCCCAAAAATGGGAAACTTCTGCTGATGGAAAAAAAATAACCTTTCATTTAACAAAAGGCGCTCATTTTCAAGACGATAAGTGTTATGCAGAAGGAAAAGGCCCTGAAATTACAAGTAAAGATATTTTATTTAGCTTAACTAATATCTGTACAAATACAAACGACAATTACCAATTTAACACCCTTTTAAAGGGAAGATTGGCTGGAGCTGAGGATTTTTTTGATAAAAAAACTTCGGCTATTTCAGGAATAAAAATTATTGATGACTATACTTTTTCTTTAGAGTTAGTAAATCCAAGTTTAAGTTTTTTAAAATTACTAGCAAACCCAGCAGCTGCTATTATCAGCGAAACTGCTTTTAAAACATATGGTAACAATTTAAAAACTGGTGCTGGTCCTTTTATGTATGATGCCACTTCAAATAAAGATAAAATTGTATTGCTTAAAAACCCAAATTACTTTTTAAAAGATAGTTCTGGCTACACATTACCATATTTAGATACAGTTGTTGTATTAGTTGCTCCATCCATTGAAGATGGTTTATCCATGTTTGAAAATCAACAAATTGATTTAATCAATACCCTACCCTCAGTAAGAGTAAAAGATGTGGTTGAAAAAAATATTAAAGAATTTATCAGTCATCCACCAAAATCCTTGTTACAAAGGGAACCAGAGATGTTAAGCCAGTTTTATATATTTAACACTAAACAAAAACCTTTTGATAATGCCAAAGTTCGTCAAGCAATTAATTATGCGATTGATAGAGAAAAATTAGTTGACAACGTATTGCAAGGACAAGCTATTGGTGCGGCTATTCATGGTATTACACCTAATACATTTACTGGTTATGATATTAAAAAAATTAATGGTTACACTTTAGATATTGAAAAAGCTAAAAAATTATTATCTGAAGCTGGATTCCCTAACGGAAAAGGCTTTCCAGAGATTAGATTATTAGTGAACTCAGGGAATTCACGAAATAGCTCTGTAGGGGTTGAATTGCAAAAACAACTGAAACAAAATTTAAATATCAACGTCAATTTCGAATCCTTACCAAATATTCAAAAATACGAGTTACAAATGCATGGCAAAGGTGACATTTTTAGAGATGCTTGGGTAGCTGATTTTTCGAGCCCTGAATCATTTTTAAGCTTATTTGTTGGTGATGCCGTTCCTTCTGATACAAGCTCCTCTAGCTATCCTAACACTTCTCGTTATCAAAACGCAAACTATGATTTTAATTTTAAAAAAGGTCGGGATTCAAACAATAAAGATTCTAGTTATGCTTATTTTATGCGAGCAGAACAAACATTAATGGATGATGCTGTTATTATTCCTTTGTGGTATGAAGGCTCTTATCGTTTACTAACAAATAAAGTAAAAGGATTACACCTAAACGCAATGCGTTACTACGATTTAACAAAAACATACAAAGTAAAATAATAGTTCTAAATTTTATATTTCCAGTTAATTTGGAAAGACAGTTTTATTTAAATGGCAGATTATTATTCAATATTAGGGCTTACTAAAACAGCCACTGAAATTGAAATAAAGGCTGCTTTTAGGCGTTTGGCAAAGATTTATCATCCCGATAAAAATCCAAACGATCCAAATTCTAAACACCTTTTTGAGAATATACTAAGAGCATATAATGTGCTTAGTAATCCTCATTCTAGAAAGCGATACGATAATTCAAATTTTACTATTGTATCACAAACACATAAACCACATAGGCCTGGTCAACCCAAACAAAAAGATTATTCGTTTACGGAAGAGGATTTAAAACGCAGAGAGTACTACAAAAAACATTATCAGGCTAAAAAAAATACCGTTAATCAAACACCTCAAAAACCACATTACAGCGATTACAAATACATTTTGTATGCCACGCCTATTGCAGTTGGCCTGTTGATGCTTATTATGTCTATTTTTAGTGCAGAGCCTTCAATAGAAACGATTTCACAAAAAACTGAAGAGGTATCACCACAAACAAAAACTTCTATTACAATGGTAAACGGAGATAAACCATATAGCGGTTATTTTGGAAACTTAAAATTGTATGAAACACCACATCATTTAAAAATAAATAATTCGAGTAATTATGATGCTGTAATTGCTGTGTTTGATAAAAAAACAAATAACTATTTGCAGCATTCTTACTTGCAAGCCTCCTATTCTATTGAGTTTTCAAAACTTCCTGATACAGGTGTTTATTGGAAATGTGTATTAGGGAAGGATTGGAATACAGATAGAGCATTTTTGGATACAACTATTTATGGAGGATTTGACAGTATTGTGCAATTTCAGAATTGGAAAACTTCTCCCGTTGCATTTTCAAAAAATGCAGATGATGAAATTTATATTTTATACGCAATTAATCCAGATTCGAAAAACAAACAATATATTAGTAACGATATTGAGTTTTTTAAGAAGTAGAAACAATGCTAAAAACCACGCAATTTAAAAAAGGAACAGTAACTTTTTCTGATACAGGAAAAGGCAGAGCCGTTGTGTTGCTTCATGGTTTTTTAGGTTCACACAAAATTTGGAATAGCACCATTGAATCTCTTTCAAAATCGTTTAGAGTGATTGCTATTGATTTACCAGGGCATGGCGACACTGATTGTTTTGGTTATGTGCACACATCTGAATTAATTGCTAAAGCTGTAAAAGCGGTGATGGATAGTTTACGATTAAAAAAATATGTGATTGTTGGACACAGCATGGGCGGCTACGCTGGCTTAGCATTTGCTGATTTATTTCCTGATAATTTACGTGGATTATGTCTATACCACTCTACTGCTTTTGCTGATACAGAAGAAAAAAAACGCGACAGAACACGTTCTATTAAAGTGGTGAAAGCCAATCATAAGATTTATACGACTGAGGTTATCAAAAATTTATTTGCTACTAAAAATGCCAAATATTTAAAAGAAGAAATTGCTTTCGCACAAAAAATTGCCGCACAAACCTCTAAGCAATCTATTATTGCCTCCTTAGAGGGTATGAAAGATAGACCAAACAGAGATATTATTTTAGGAATGGCACACTACCCTATTATGATGGTAATTGGCGAATTAGACAATGTATTGCCTTATCAGCAATTACTAGAACAATCAGAAATGATAAGAGAAAAACACTTGCTTTATTTAGAACATGATGGACACATGGGATTTTTGGAAAGCCCTAGGCAAAGTAATGTCGCTTTGAATAAATTTTTGAGAGTTTGTTTTAAATAACAAGAAGAAATAAAAGGGATTGAAGAGACAATTTGACTAAAGAGACAAAAAAATAAATTATTTATATTATAAGTAGAAGATGAAAATAGATTTTATAAACGCCCAACAAACCGATTTACAAAAAATTGTAGCAACCTACAATTCAACAGTTGCTTCACGTTTAGTTACTGCCGACTTAGAACCTGTAGCTGTTGAAAGTAAACAAGCTTGGTTTGACGCGCACAGCGAAAATCGTCGTCCATTATGGATCATCGAAGTAGAAGGTGTATATGCGGGCTGGATGAGTTTTAATTCGTTTTACGGAAGGCCAGCTTATGATGGAACCGTAGAAGTAAGTATTTATTTAGAAGAAAGTGCCCGAGGAAAAGGTTTAGGTAAAATTTGCCTGCAAAAAGCATTTGATGCTTGCCAGGAATTACATATCAAAACACTTTTAGGTTTTATTTTTGATCATAACGAACCTAGTTTGCAATTGTTTTATAAAATGGGCTTCGAAAAATGGGCTCATCTTCCAAAGATTGCTAATATGATAGATACTGAAAGAGGCTTGATTATATTGGGGAAAAGAGTATTATAATTATTTATTATTCATCAATTCTGTTTGAATACGAATAGATTCCTCATGTAATAACTGACAAATTTTTTCGGTATGAGCTCTTGGAATACCTAATTTTTCAGCCCATTGAGAACGGGTTCTCAAAATTTCTTGCCAACGACCTAATTGAAAAATAGTTAAATCATGGTCTTTTTTATATTCTCCAATTTGCTCAATAATAGTCATGCGTTTCTTTAACACATTAATTAATTCATCGTCCACTTCATCAATCATTTTTCTGAATTGTGTTAATATATCAACGCAATCCTGATTTTGAGTAGAAGATTGACGATATATAAGCTCATCTAATAATTCTTTTAAAGCGTTTGGCGTTAATTGCTGTTGCGCATCACTTAAAGCAACAGCTGGATTAATGTGAGATTCAATCATTAAGCCATTCATGCCTAAATCCAAAGCTTTTTGAGCAACATGAGGTATTAACTCTCTATTACCACAAATATGACTTGGATCGCAAATAATCGGTAGTTCAGGTAATATGGTTTTTAACTCTATGGCATTTTCCCATAAAGGTTTGTTACGGTATTTTGTTTTACCTGCATAATGAAAGCCGCGATGAATAGCAGCTAATTTTGTAATTCCCGAATTTGAAAATCGTTCAATAGCACCTAACCATAACTGCACATCTGCATGAATTGGATTTTTAATAAAAACCGGAATATCAACACCTTTAACAACATCAGCAATTTCTTGCACACTAAAAGGATTACCCGTTGTTCTGGCTCCAATCCATAAAACATCAACTCCATGTTTTAGAGCTAATTCGGTATGTTGAGCATTTGCTACTTCCACGCATGTTTTTAAGCCAAATTGCTTCTGAACTTCAGTTAACCAACCCAATCCTGGCTCGCCAACACCTTCAAAAGCATTGGGACGAGTGCGGGGTTTCCAAATACCTGCTCTAAATAATTTTATACTTTCAATTTGAGCTAATTCTTTGGCTGTTTGCAATATTTGCTCTTCCGTTTCTGCGCCACAGGGCCCAGCAATAATGAGCGGTTCATTACCTTTTGTAATCCAAGTATTTAAAGCTTGTATATTCATTTTACAGAATACAAAGTAACAATAAATTGTTTGATATTTTTATCTAATCCGCCAATTTATTACTATCACTCTTTACAAAAAATCTGTGAGAATCCGCTTTATCTGTAAAATCTGTGTTCCTATTAAAATAGGGACACAGATGAAACGGATGTGACTGAATAAAACAGATTTTTAAATTTTATAAGTAGAAGAGATGAACTACCATTTTTGAGGTATTGTTCCAATTCCTATAAATTACCATATTTGAAATATGAACGACGACTTTAAATTTGAAAAAACGATGCAGTTAAATTTAAACTGCCCGTTATTGCCATTTATAGATAGTTGCAAAAAAGGTAAAGACTGTTGCAAAAACTTTAAAAAAGGTGATCGCTGCAAAAAATGTCCTGGTAAGAAAAAATAGTTTACCGACAATACGTCTGCAAAGGTTGCTGAGCAGCTGCAAAACCTAAATCAACCGCTTTTCTTAAATCAGCACAAGGATTTTGTTTCATATTTACTTTAACTACTCCTTTCCAATAATAAGCTTCTGCATAATTCGCATCTAAGTTTGTACAAGCCTCTAAATCTTGTAAGCAAGATGAAAATTGTTGCATTTTACCATAAACGATGGCTCTTCTTAAATAATACATTGGATTTTTTGAATCTAATTGAATGGCATTATTATAATATGGCAAAGCTTGGTCTAACAGATTTAAATCATCATAACAGTTAGCTAATAAAAACTGTGCTTTTACATTTTCAGGATCTATCACTAAAGCTGTTTTAGCATCTTCAATAGCTTTAGGCATATCTTTTAACTGGTAATATACATTTCCCCTTGCCACATAAGACTTATAGTGATCACCACGTCGGTGCAAACTAATTGATTTATCCAAATCGTTTAAGGCGTTTTTAAATTGCTGCAATTGCATGTAAGATAATCCACGATTATAATAGGCCTTATAATAATTTGGTGCAACTGCAATCGCTCTGTTTAAATACGTAATGCCATCATTAGGTTTGCCAATGGTATTATACTCTGAACCCAAACTGTTTAACACCAAAAAAGAAGTAGGTTGTTTTTTAACTGTATCAGAAAAAATAGTGATGCTATTTTTCCAATTTAAAGTGCGCATAAAACTCAAAGAACCAAAATAAATAAGAGTTGCAAAAACAATGAAATTAATGTGTTTATCAGAAAATTTAAAAATGCTAATTAGTAAAAACCCGAAACCAATTAACGGCAAATACATATAACGATCGGCTGTAATTACTTCTCCAAAAGGAATTAATTGAATAACCAATAAAAAATTAGCTAATATAAACCCTAGAGCGCCAATAATGACTAATTGCTTTTTCTTATATAAACGAATGATAAGGATAGCAAGCAAAACCCAAACTAAATAGCCTAACACAATCCAAATTATTTTATTGTCAGGGTATGGATACACTAAAGATAAATTAATCGGAAATAAAAATTTCACGATGTAAAAAGCCATACAATAGCCAGCATAACCAATTCGTTCATAAATTGGAATATAGATGTCTGAGGTTATAAACTTATCTTCTGTACGTGTATAAAGCGTAATAAAACCCATTAATAAGGCTACAGCAAAAAATGGCACTTTTTGCAATATAGATTTTCTGGAAACTGGAATTTGAAGTAAATAATCAATAGCAAACAAACATAAAGGAAAAGCAATAGCCGATGGTTTTGACAAACAAGCCACAACAAATAATACAAAAGAAATAACCGCAAATTTCAACTTTCCCTCCCTACTATAGCGTATGTATGCAATGGCTGCTAATACATAAAATGTGGTGTAAATAATATTGTTTTTTGCCGATACCCAAGCAATGGTTTCTACTTGCATGGGATGAATAGCAAAAATTAAGGCAACCAAAATAGCGTAACGAAAATTAGAGAATAACAACAACGTTAACCGGTACACTAAAAACACATTTAAAGTATGTCCTAAAATATTAGTAGCATGCTGCCATACAGCATCTCCATGAAATAAAAGCCAATCTGTTGCAAATGCAATCATAGTAACAGGAGCATAATTTCCCACATAGTGTTGACTAAAAAATGCCTTGATATTAAACTGATGAACGTCTACGTTATTTAATAAAATATCTTTATCGTCCCAACCAAAAAAACTGATACCAAAAATTTTAAAATAAACAATTGGAACTAGCAATAACAAAACTGTCAAAAAAAGTTTTTGACTTTTGTTGTTTATAGTTGATGCCTTTTGGTTCATGTTTACAAATATAAAATTATTACCTTTAACCGATGCCACAATTATCTGTAGTTATTATCACTTTTAACGAGGAAAAAAACATTGCTCGTTGCTTGGAATCTGTGAAAGAGATTGCCGATGAAATTGTTGTGCTTGATTCTTTTAGTAAAGACCGTACAAAGGAAATATGTGCCTCTTTTGGCGTTAAATTTTACGAGCATGCGTTTGATGGGCATATCCAACAAAAAAACCGAGCCATTACTTATGCTTCGCATCCACATATTCTGTCTTTGGATGCTGATGAAGCATTAGATGAAACCTTAAAAAATTCCATTTTAGAGGTTAAGAAAGATTGGACTCATGATGGTTATTATATGAACCGTTTAACTAATTATTGCGGTCATTGGGTAAAACATTGCAACTGGTATCCTGATACAAAAATGCGATTATGGGACAGCAGAAAAGGTAGCTGGACAGGTATTAATCCACACGATAAATACGAATTAACAGGAGGTGATAAAAACACTAAACATCTTAAAGGAGATATTTTTCACTACAGTTACTATACACAAGAAGATCATTACAAGCAAGTAGAATATTTTACGAATATTGCCTCTAAAGCTTTTGTGGAAGCAGGAAAAAAAGCACCGTTCTATAAATTAATTGCCAATCCCATTGCTAAATTTATTGATCACTATTTATTGCATTTAGGGTTTTTAGATGGAAAGGCTGGTTACTTAATTTCTAAAATATCGGCTTATGCCACTTATTTGAAATACAAAAAAATCAGAGACATTTACAAACAACAAGCGCTTGCAAAATAATCCTGTTATAATTATTAGCCGAACAGATAGTATTGGCGATGTGGTATTAACCTTGCCTATGGCGGGCATTATTAAACAGTTTTTGCCTCAAAGCAACATTATTTTTTTAGGAAGAAATTACACTAAGGATGTAATTGCATTATCAGAACATGTGGATGAATTTGTAAGTTATGATGATATTTTAAAACTCAATCCCAATGAACAAATTGATGCCTTTAAGAAATTAAACGCCACTCATATCATTCATGTTTTTCCTGTAAAAGATATTGCACAACTAGCAAAAAAAGCTGGCATTACAACTCGCATTGGTACTACCAATCGTTTATGGCATTGGTTTACATGTAATGTAAGAATTAAGTTATCTCGTAAAAATTCTGATTTACACGAAGCGCAGTTAAACACTAAACTATTAGCTCCCTTAGGTATTGACAAAGGCTTTAGCATAGAGGAATTAGCGACGAATTACGGTTTTACTAAAGTTCCAACATTAGAAAAAACACATTTAGATTTAATTGATAAAACAAAAATCAATGTCATTCTTCATCCAAAATCAAAAGGCAGTGCTCGTGAATGGGGCTTAGATAATTTTTCGAAACTCATTACTCAACTTGATAAAACAACACATCAAATTTATATTAGTGGTACACAACAAGAAGGAGAATTAGTAAAGGATTTGATTGCCAAGCATCCTGAAGTGATTAATTTAACAGGCAAATTATCCTTACAACAATTTATTGCTTTTATTAATCACTGTGATGTATTGATAGCTGCTAGTACTGGTCCTTTGCATATTGCATCTGCACTTGGCAAAAAAGCTATTGGTTTGTTTGCGCCCATGCGTCCAATTCATCCAGGCCGATGGAAACCAATTGGCGTAAAAGCTAATTACTTAGTATTAAATAAGGATTGCAGTGATTGTAGGAAAACGATGAATTGTCATTGTATTAGAGAAATAAAAACTATGGACGTTATACACGTAATTAATAAATAATGAGTGAATTAAATAATAAAGTCATTTGGATAACAGGCGCTTCATCAGGCATTGGCGAAGCATTAGTTTATGAGTGTGCTAAAAAAAACGCACTAATTGTTCTATCTGCTCGCCGTGAAGGTGAATTATTTCGTGTATCAAAAGCGGCAGGATTAACCTCAAGCAATTCACTTATTATTCCTTTTGATTTATCAGATACGAGCCAGGCAAAAGAGTATGCGCAACAAATTATTACAAAGTTTGGGCGAATAGACATTTTAATAAATAACGGCGGACAAAGCCAGCGTTCATCCGTTATAGAAACCTCAGCAGAAACCGAAAGACAATTAATGGAAATTAATTATTTCAGCGCGGTTAACTTATCCAAAGCAGCACTACCAGTGATGTTAAAATACGGTAGTGGGAAAATTGTTGTAGTGAGTAGTATTGCAGGAAAATTTGGTTTCTTTTTACGCTCAACATATTCAGCAGCCAAACATGCCTTACACGGTTACTTTGAAAGCTTACGTTTAGAGAATGAGAAAAAAGGAATTAGCGTATTGATGGTTTGCCCGGGGAAAATAAAAACCAACGTGTCTTTAAATGCAGCAAGCTCGACAGGTGATTCACATAACAAAATGGATCCTAGTCACGAAAATGCCATGAGTGCACAAGAATGTGCTAAGCAAATTATTGCAGGCATAATGAATGACAAAGAAGAAATTTTTATTGGAGGAAAGGAATTACTGATTGTAAAAATCAAACGCTTTTTCCCTAAACTCTTTGGAAAGTTGATTAGAAAGCAGAGTCCTTATTAGTTTACCTTTTCTGCAAAACTATATCCATTCTCTTTAATAGCTGGAATCAAAACTTCCAATAATTCAGGCATAAAATCTAAACGATCATGCAATAAAATAATGGCGCCAGGTTTTAATTGAGAAATCACACGTTGCTTTATTTTCTCTACGTTTTTAATTGATGTATCATAGCTACGCACATTCCAACCAATGGATTGTAACCCTAATTGTTTTAAAGCTTTGGCAATGTTAGGATTGGTTACTCCATAAGGCGGACGAAATAACTTTGATTGGGGTTGATAGTGTTCAATTAATTTTTGACAATTCTCAAAATCATTGGTTACTTTTTTTGTTGGCCATAAATCAATGAAGTTATGATGAGAATAGCTATGATTCCCAATTTGATGTCCTTCAGCTACAATTTGATTTAAGATAGATTCATTGCCTTGTATGTTTTTTCCAATAATAAAAAACAATGCCTTTATATTATGTTTTTTTAGAACTTCCAAAACCTTAATTGTATTGGCATGCGGACCATCATCAAAAGTCAACAGAACTTTTTTATCGTTTGTATTTAAACGATTGATTGAAGTTAAATGAAAATTTAATCCGATAAAATAAGCGCCACAAAATTGGATGATGGCAAATAGCTTAATCCAAATAATCAAATACCAATAACTTAGTTGTAGCGAAGACTGAAAAATAAAAAAAGCGATTAATCCAATTAAAAAAGTAATTGTAAAAGGCAAAAATTTTATGAATCGGGTTGATGACATTTTACTTTACTGCTTTGTGTTTAAAAAAATTTAAAACACATAGTGACATAGTTTTTGTATTGTTTGAAAGTAGGCTAATAGAAAAACATGTTTTTAACATAGAATGCTTTGTGTAAAGCGAAGCTTCTATCACTTCTCTTATTGCATTAATAAAACCTATGTGCCTATGTGGTTTATTAATTATCAAATCTATTAGATTTTTAACACTGACTTAATAAAGTAAATGAGTAATTAATGCCTAAGTACTGATTGATAATAAGAACGTGTTTTATTTTTGAAGGTGTTTTATCTGAAATAGCTAACACCTTAGGTAATCTTTGTTTTTCAATTATCTTTGTAGCAGTCCACATAGCAAAAGCTGAGGCTGTATGATACTCGCCACACACATTTTTATAACATGCAGCAACCGATTCTTTTTCTATGCTAGGTAATAACTCTTGTAGTTTACTATCAAAGTTTACATCGCCACTAAAACCCATTAAGGTTACATCTATATCCGCTAATGTAAGATTATGCAATTTTAAAAAGTTGTGTAACTTATTTAAAATATCAGCCGATGTTTTTGGCTTGTATAATGTTTGTATGCCGTCAACACTAGCTAAACTTTTTTCGGTTTTTGTTTTATTCAAAATAAAGCAAGCTGTTCCTTCGCTCATTTGAACGCCCGGTGTGGTTGATTCCCAAATTGGAGTAGTTGAGGATACTTCTTGAAATTTACGAGCTCTTCTGTTTAAGATAACAAAATTTGGTGTGTGCTCTTCAATACCACCAACTAAAATCGTTTCTTTTCCTTCTTCAAATAACATTAACGCATCTTGTATGGCACTTTCAAAAGAAAAGCCTCTATGCACGTACGTAAAGTTATAATCATGACATTTCATGAGTAATGCTATTTGGGAGCCTACTGTGTTATGCGTTGATTGTATAAACGACGTTGGTGTTAAAAATTGTTCTTCGTTATTTAAGAGTGCTAATAAAAAACGCTCACTATCTTCAAAACAACCTAAACCTGTTCCTGTAATAATAGCATCTACTTTTTTAGCGTCGGCTTGTTGAATAGCAATATTACCAGCAGCAACGCCCATTTTAATAGCACGACCCATTCGGCGTAATAAATTGGGAGCTATAAACTCTTTATAAGAAGGTTCAATGGCATCAAAATAATCGCCTTTAGCAGGATGAATGGTATCAAAAAACCATCTCAAATCAATTGAGTTTTGTGGCGAAATGCAACCAGTTCCGTTTATGTATGCCTTAGTCAAAATATTATGCTTTCTTAAAAATTAAAGATGAACAGTTTCCACCAAACCCAAAAGAGTTTGAAAGGATCGTGTTTAAAGGAGTATTTACCAATTGAGTTTCAGGAATTAAATTCATGTCGGCAATTGGTGTTGTAAAATTTAAGTTCGGGAATATCATGCTATTTTGTAATGATAAAACCGATATAACGGCTTCAATACTTGCAGCGGCAGCTAATGTATGTCCTGTAAATGCTTTAGTTGAACTAAATTTAGGGACATTATCTCCAAACACAGCCTTAGTAGCCATGCTTTCCGATAAATCATTATTAGGAGTGCCAGTACCGTGCATGTTGATATAATCAATTTGAGATGGTACTAAACCACTCATTGCTAATGCTTCTGTAATTGCTAATGTTGCTCCGTAGCCTTCGGGCGAAGATGCTGTTTGATGATAGGCATCATTGGCGTTGGCATAACCAACCACTTCTGCTAGCGCTTTACCTTTTCTTAAATTCAATGCATTCTCTCCTTCAATCACTAAAAAAGCGGCCGCTTCACCTAAGTTTAATCCTTTTCTGTTTTCATCAAATGGCTTACACCACTCTCTATCTAAAATCATTAAAGTATTAAACCCGTTGAATGTAAATTTTGATAAAGCATCTACTCCACCAACTACTACTCTATCCAACTGTCCATGCTTAATCATTCGACAACCTAACATAATCGCATTTGCTGCAGATGAACACGCTGTTGAAATAGTGGTTACATAATCTACATTACCTAAATAATCTGCAATGCGTTCGGTGCTATCTCCGCAATCGTGTGTATCAAGTACATCTAAATGATCATATTTTTCAAATAATTCTTTATAGTACAATTCGGTTTTACCCATTCCCGCTACTGTTGTAGAAGAAATAACGCCTGTGCGCAACCCATCATTGGTATCGATACCTGAATTGATAACCGCTTCTTTAGCAGCTAACATAGCAATGTATGAATTACGATTTAATGCGGGATTATTGTCTTTAACCAAATCAGCTAAATCAGCATTAGATAATTTTATTTCACCAGCTAAAAACTCATCTTTGTAACGCGTTGTTAAATGGTTAATTTTTCCAATACCAGTTTTTGATTGAGATAATGACAAAAAAGATTCAGATACATTGTTTCCAATGGCCGAAATCATTCCTAATCCAGTAATATAAACTCGCTGAGACAATTCTTAAGATTTACCTTGAGATTTAATGTATTCTGCCATTGTTCTTAAAGATTGGAAAATAGTTTTTCCATCTTTAGGATCTTGGATTTTAATACCATAGTGTTTTTCTAACAATACAATTAACTCTAAAGCATCAATTGAATCCAACCCTAAACCTTCGCCAAATAATGGAGAATCTGGATTGATTTCTTCTGGTTTTACTTCAGCTAAGTTAAGTTGCTCAATAATTTGTCCTTTTAATTTTTCGATTAATGCGTCCATATGGTTTGATTGTATATTGTTATAACATTTGTTTGATTAAGAGGTTTAAAAATACTGCTTTTATTTATATTTTCTGTGTTTTCTGTTAAAAAAATGAAGGCTTCAAAATTGGCTCCGTCAACCTCAACCCAACCAACAATAGCAGTCTTTGTGTTGCTTTGAAATAAGGTTTCTGTGTAATTCACTAATAAATCAGCATCTAATTGCTCCGACACAAAAAAGGCATTTTCACCAGTAATTTTGTGTTTAATAGCTAATTCGCCAATAGTGATATTAGGAAGCGTGTAAACAAATACGGCTGGAGATGGAAAATAATTGGATTTATCGTCGATAGAATGTTGGTGCACTCTGTCGGTTTCTAAACTTGAAGCGCAATTGGATAACACAATCGCTGTTTTTGATAAATTGTTTTCAGTTAAAAAGTTAGTTCCTTTCAAAGCAAATTCTGCACATAAAAAACCAAGCTTACATTGCGCATCCATTTTATGAAACTTAGGATAGCTTATCCCTAAATTTTTATAAGCTTCAGATAAAAACTCTATCAAGGTTAAGGATGAGTTAGATTGAAATACAATCTCACCATTAACCGAAACTTGGTTATGTTTTATGTGTGCGTATGATGTGATGTTACTCATTGTTTTCAATCATTTTTTTGAACCATATAAGGCATATAAGTTTTAGGTTATTTCTACTTATGCTTTATTAATTCTCGTTCTTTTTTATCTTTTATACCTACTCATTATTTTAAAGTTTTTGTTTTCTTTTATGACTTATATGGTAAATGATTTTCATACTTTCTCAAATAAAGCTGCTGCATTGCAACCGCCAAAGCCTGATGCTGTTTTAATAAATGAAGAGAAGTTTTTATCCTGATGTGATTCTATCATCGTGATATTTCCGCTAAAGCCTTTTGTCTCAAAACCTTCTGATTTAATTAAGCGTTGATGCTTCATGGATTCTAAAGATAATACGGTTTCTAAAACGCCAGCTGCGCCTAATGTATGTCCATAATAGCCTTTAAAACTATTTACTGGTATTGTATTCAATCCTGCTCTATCAAAAGCAATGGATTCCATTTCGTCGTTAAACGGAGTAGCTGTTCCATGAGCTGAAATAAATCCTATATCGTTTGTATTCTTTTTTAGTATTTGTGTAAGACACTGAAATAAACCATCGCCAGTGCGTGATGGACCAGAAATATGATTCGCATCGTTTGCAGAAGCACCACTTATAATTTGTGTATTGTATGATGTTGCTAATTCTTTTTTATTGGTGATTAAAATAGTAGAAACTGCTTCACCTAAATTAATACCTACTCTGTTCCCATCAAACGGTTTACTTGGCTCATTACTCAAAGCATTGAATGATTTAAATCCACTAATCGTAAATTCAGATAAAATATCTCCACCACAAACTAACACATTATCATAAGTGCCTTGCTCAATAAAACGTTTAGCAATGATAATGGCGAGAATGCCAGAAATACAAGCGTTTGACAATACTATAGGAGTATGTGCCAATTGAAAATAAGATTGCAAATGTTTAGCGAAGACAGGTAGATAAACTCTTTTCGAATCTACTTCTTTATATCTGTCATCCTTAACGGAGTCGGAGGACAAGATATCAATATTGCCTTTGGTAGTGGAATAAATTAAAAGGGTACGACTATCTTTTGGATTAATCCCACTTTGATTTAATACATCTTGAATAGATAAAATACTTAACTGTTCTAGTTTTGTATGAGTGTCCGCATTTTTAATTTGAGAAAGATGCTCTTGAATTTTGTCATCACTAATTTTCGCAACACAAAATTCATCTTGCGAAAAAGGCAATTTCATTTTTTTTACACCAACCAGAGAATTAGAAACGGCCTGATAATTTTCTTGTGTAGAAAATCCCAAGGAGCTAATAATATTATTGTAAGACGTAAAAATCATTGCTGCTTTAAAAATTCATCTTTTAAATGTAATAAACAAGTATTACAAACACAATTTGAATATTGCTTGGCAACATAAGCAATTTCTTTAGTGCTCAGCTGAATTTTTGAGCAATCACAAGCTACAATATTGTTGGGATTACAAATAAATGGTTGTTTGCAGCGTGGACAAGTGGTGTTATTTTCGGTTGGCATATTAAAAAAATGGAACGCTGATGAAACGGATTAAGCTGATTTTAGCTGATTTTTTATCTGTGTAAATCGTGTTCTATCTGCGTCATCCATGTTCTATTCCATTACATAAGTTTAAACAAAAAAACCTCCTCGATTTCACGAGGAGGTTTTTGAATATATGGTATTCAAAAAAATTAAGCTTTTACTGCTTTTTCCATTACTACTTTTCCTTTGTAGTAAAGTTTTCCTTCGAACCAGTGTGCACGGTGAAATAAATGAGCTTCACCTGTTGTTGTATCTTTAGCAATCGTCATTGTTGGCGCTTTGTAAGTCGAACGACGAGAGTCTCTACGTGATCTGGATAGTTTTCGTTTTGGATTAGGCATGGTATTTAATTTTAATTATTGTTAAACTTTATATTTTTTAATTTATCCCATTCAGGATTTTCACTCGGTTCTTCTTCTATTTTAAGTTCGTTATATTTAGCTAAAGTTTCTTCGTCACACTCTACATCTATATCATTTTCGTCATCTTCGCAAGGCACTTTACGACTTGGTATAGATAATTCGATGTATTCGAATAAGTATTGTGCAAAGTTGGCTTCATCAATCCCTTCTTTCAGCACCAATATTTCATCGTTACTTTCTTCAGGATTACCATGTTTGATGACTAATTTTTCTTGTCCAAATATGGGACAATTATAATCAACCAAACAACGGTCGCAGCTTAATTTTACAGTGCCTTCAAAAGTAAATAAAATATGCATCAACGTATTTTGCTTTACTAAATTAGCCTTTACCTGTATATCGGCTTCGGTTATTTCACTTTCACTAAATTGTTCAAAGAACTTTCCTTTAATATCAAATTCAAATTGGTGTTCTCCCATTGATAAACCGCCAAACTGTATTTTGTACTGACTTTTACCCATAGCTTATTTTCCAAAATGGACGGCAAATATACACTTTTTTTCAATCTTATCAACAAATTAGCAAAAAACAATAGCATTTTCCTGAAATATGTAAATGGTTATTTTTTAGCCTTTTAACTACTCATTGCTTTTTACTAAGCATTTTGGTAAAAACCACTTTCCTTTATAGTTTTCTATCAAAAACGCTTCGTTTTGACAAGAAATGTACTGATTTTGACTATTTTTCTTCAATTTCCATGCGTTTCCTTGCTTAATTTGTTCTATAATGAGGTTTTTCAACTCTTCTTTTGACACATTTTTACTTTTTTCGCCAATTTCAAAGCCCAATTCATTGTTTCTTAAATCCATTACGCAAGCCAAACTATCCGCTCGTTCGCCAAATTCTTGATGATTTTTATAGAAAAAATATTCATTACCTTTTTCATGTGATTTTCCTAGCCTTCTGAGTTTATCTATTTGCACATAACGAGCTAAATAGGCCATCGTAAAGGCATGTCGAAACGCATCTAATGTTCCTCCATTTTCAAAACCATCTAATTCCTTGGCATTTTTAACTTCTTTGTAAACATCCATTGCTTCAGCCAAATGTTTTTGCACTCTTTTAGCAGCTAAAGGGTGTAGCATTGCCCAGCGGTATTCGTATTTACTTATTTCGTGTTGAGAAAATAAGGTTGCGGCAAAACCAATCATCAAACACATAAAAAAAATATACTTTGATTTTAACATTGGTTTGTTAGCAATAGTGTGGTTTAAAATGCTAAGTTAATCAATCCATTTCATATCTTTGAAATTGATGGACTTTAAGAACGACATAGCAAAACGCTTTTTTAGCAAGCAAGATATTGGTGGTGCCGAAAGCATCAACGATTTGCGCGATAAGGAATTTAGCGGAAAATCGTTAACGGCAGAAGAAAAATTTGCACTAACAAACTTTGACAAATACAGATTAAAAATCTTAAATTCTCAAGAAAACGAAGAGCAATTTCATTTACATTACCGCCAAATACAAGTCATTTCAAACCTTGGCGACTGGAGAGAATTTTTAAAAGACGAATACAGTAAATAAATTCATCTAAAATATACTAAAAAGTGCTTCCTAAAACGAAGCACTTTTTTATTTTTATATTAATAATAACTTTACCTTTGCAACACTACGCTTTGTTTTACTTTAACAGTATTATTAACTCAAAACATATTTAACATGTACGCAAAAACATTAGGTCAGTTTATTATCGAAAAGCAAAACGATTTCCCATTTGCTAAGGGCGAATTATCTCGTTTATTACGCGACATTGCTATTGCAGCAAAAATCGTTAATCGTGAAGTAACAAAAGCTGGTTTAGTAGAAATATTAGGTGAGACAGGCGACACCAACGTACAAGGTGAACGCGTAAAAAAGCTAGATGTATTTGCAAACGATCAATTTATTGCAGCCTTAAAAGCAGGTGGCGAATGTTGCGCTATTGCTAGCGAAGAAAACGAAGATATTATTCCTATTGATTCTGAAATTTCTAAAAACGCACGTTACGTTGTTGCCATGGATCCATTAGACGGTTCTTCAAACATTGATGTAAACGTTTCTATTGGAACTATTTTTTCTATTTACCGCCGTGTAAGTTTAAACGGACCAGGTACTCACGAAGATTTTATGCAACGTGGCACTGAACAAGTAGCTGCTGGATATATTATTTATGGTTCATCCGCTATGTTGGTTTACACAACAGGTAAAGGTGTTAACGGATTTACATTAGATCCAAGTATTGGAGAGTTTTGTTTATCTCATCCAAACATGGAAATGCCAAAAGATGGAAAAACATATTCTATTAATGAAGGAAACTATTTACACTTTCCAGAAGGCGTAAAAAAATATATTAAGTATTGTCAAGAAGAAGACAAAGCAACTAATCGTCCATATTCAAGCCGCTACATTGGTTCGGGTGTTGCTGATATTCACCGTAACTTAATTACAGGTGGTATTTATATTTATCCAACAACTACTAAATCTCCTAAAGGTAAATTACGTTTATTATATGAGTGCAATCCTTTAGCTTTTATTATTGAGCAAGCTGGTGGTGTTGCTACTGATGGCTACAAACGTATTATGGAGCAAGATATTACGGAATTACACCAACGCACGCCATTGTTTTTAGGATCAACAGAGATGATGAAAACATCGATGAGTTTTATGGAAAAATTTAAAGAAGCTTCCGTTTAATTTAAAATTAAACCTCTCTTTTACTTTTTGGTTATTATTTAGTACATTAGTCTTTTAATGAAAGAAATTAGTACTACAATACCAGAAAGTATCGTAAAAGAAGAATTTACACGTACTACCGAAAAAGCACATATCATTGCTTGTTGGATTGGTATTGTGTTAAATTTAGTCTGGTTTTTAGGCGACTATTTAAGTATTCCAGAATATTGGATTCCTTTTCTAAATTTCAGAATAGCTGTTTCGGGCATCACCTTATTTCTGCTACTTCTAAAACATAAACTTAAGTTAAGTATCTACGATTGTCTGTTTGTTTTAGTGCTTGGCATTTCTGTGCAAAATGCTTACATGTGGAGCGTGATGGATATTCCGCATTTACAAAAACATGCTTTTGCTTACATGGTATTATTTATTGGTGTTGGTATGTTGGTGCTTTGGGAAATGAAACTATCTATCATACTATTGATTACAACTATCATTAGTAATATTATCTTTTATGTTTTAAATAGTCCGTTAACCGTTGACGAATTTATTACTAATGGAGGTTTACTGGTTTTAACTGTATTAATATTTTGTGTGTTCCTTATCAGGAACCGCTATCGCTTAACTTATAAAGAAATTAAAAGTCGATTAGAATTAGAAAAATCGAAAGCGCTCATTGAAATTCAAAAAGAAGAGGTTGACGAAAAAAATGAAGAAATTATTAGTAGCTTGAGATACGCTAAACGCTTGCAGGAAGCCTTATTACCTCCTAAGAATTTGTTAGATAGTTTTTTTAAAGACAATTATTTTATTTTATATAGTCCTAGAGATATAGTTTGCGGTGATTTTTACTGGGCGCGAAAAATAAAAACAACTCCAATTGATGGGATATCAAAAAACTATTTATTATTGGCTGTTGCAGATTGCACAGGGCATGGTGTTCCTGGCGCTTTTATGAGTTTACTAGGCTCAAACTTTTTACATCAGAGTGCAGTAGAGAAAAATATTAACAGCCCAGCAGACGCCTTAGATTTTTTAAATCAAAAAATTATTACAACTCTAAATCACGGATATGGTGATGTAGAAATTAGAGACGGAATGGATATTTCATTAGTAGCGATTGATTTAGAAAGCAAAAATTTAGCTTATTCTGGCGCTAATAATCCCATTTATATTGTTAGGGATAAATCCTTAGAAACACTGAAGGCTAATAAACAAGCTATAGGCAACATGAACGACGTTGTATTACCTTACGACAATGTTGTAACACAACTGCAGCCTAACGATTGCATCTATTTATTTACAGATGGCTATGCCGATCAGTTTGGTGGGGCAAAAGGAAAAAAATTAATGCGTAAACAGTTTGAAGATGTTTTGATTGAAAATTCTGATAAACCTATGCACGAGCAGAAACTAGCACTTGAAACTACTTTTAATAACTGGAAAGGTGATTTAGAACAAGTAGATGACGTTTGTGTAGTTGGAGTGAGGATTTAAAAATTTCTAAATGTTTATATGAAAAAACAAATTATTTTTTCAGTTATTGTTCTATCTTTTTTATTTGGATCTTGTATTAAAAAAGTCGTTTGTGAAGGTACTTTCACGATGTAAATAAATAAGCCACTTACCCGTGGGTAAATGGCTTATTCATTTTACAAAAATTAAGGTAATGGTGCAAAAAATAGTTGGTGCTTTTGATAAAAATAATTGTTATACTAGCCCTGTAAGTCAAAAGAGGACATTAGCTCTGCTGGAGAGCAACTAATTAGCAATATGATTTACCACGAAAAATGAAAAGCCTTGTTAAAATAACAAGGCTTTTTACTTTCATTTTTTGTGAGATATGGCTAAAAAAACTCACTCTTGATTTTTAAAATATAGATACCATTTTATGAAGTTTTTGCGATGTTCTTTCGTAAGTCCTCTGTGTAATAAAAGATGGCTTTTAAGATGTCCGAAAAAAGATTCTAACCCATTTGTTGACTTCGGAACTCTTTCGTTAAATAAGTATTGAAACATATTTGGTAAAGCGTTTTTAACATGAATAAAAGCTCTTCTTACTGTTTTATGCTTGTACCAATATCGTTTAGTGTCAAAACTGTACGATTTTTCATTTATATAATCTTTATGTTTTTCATACCAATTATATAATTCCATTATCCATTCATGGCTTTGGTAATGATACTTGATTAAACTAAGTTTTTTGACAATAAATAAGAGCTCACTTCCTGGAACACTTTT